>Ga0129307_1000556_pt1 | contig 55711 bp, 48 predicted proteins | sample P1105metagenome_FD_94437 | JGI IMG/M metagenome (GOLD analysis project Ga0129307, IMG submission 94437) | Capybara group fecal microbial communities from Wisconsin, USA - P1105 metagenome | ecosystem: Host-associated > Mammals > Digestive system > Large intestine > Fecal | place: USA: Wisconsin... | reverse complement strand
TCTAATAATTCCTTTTGTTACTTCCCTTGCAGCAGTGTTAACAACAGTTGTAGTTGCCTTTTCAACAGTTGTCTTTCTTGTAGTCTTTCTCTTGGATTTAGTGGTTTGTTTTGCCATTTGATCTACTGCTGTTCCAACAGCTATTCCAATAACATCTTCAAGTATTCCTTTTTGTTTAGGGGCTTCTTGTTGTGGTGCTTGGGTTTGTGTTGGAGCCTGTTGCTCTTGAGGCGCTTGTTGTGCTGGAGCCTGTTCTGCTTGATTAGGAATTTCTCTAATAGGTGCATCTTGAGGAATTTCAGATTGAACATTTGGATTGTTGTCAATCTTATTCAATAGCATCTCATAAGCAGATTCCCTATCAACGGCATTTCTGTATTTGTCTCTAAGGGATGAGATACTCATTAATTCTGCTCTGTAATTGTCTTCAATTGCTCCAATGAAACTTTGAGGAGGCAAGATGTCAACTTGTTGCACGATACTTGGGGCTCCTTTTTCTTCAAGAACAGAGACCAATGCCTCTCCAGTTCCTAAAGTGGAAATGACTTCTGTTGTATCGAATTCAGGGTTTGGCCTGAAGGTTTCAGCAGCAGTCTTTACAGCCTTCTGCTCCTTTGGTGTGTATGCATGAAGTGCATGTTGCACTCTGTTACCAAGCTGTGAAAGGACAGTGTCCGGAATATCTGATGGACTTTGTGTAATGAAGTATACTCCGATTCCTTTTGAACGAATCAATCTTATAATCTGCTCTACCTTTTTCTGGAAGGCAGGGGACATGTCATCAAACAATAGGTGAGCCTCATCGAAGAAGAAAACGAATTTAGGTTTGTCCAAGTCACCTACTTCAGGCATTGTTTCGTAAAGTTCGGATATCATCCATAATAAGAATGTTGAGTATAATTCCGGTGCTGTAGACAGTTTTACAGAATCCAATACGTTGATCATACCTTTTCCTTCATCATTGCATTGCATGAAGTCACTGAGTTCCAATGCAGGCTCTCCGAAGAACAGGTCTCCTCCTTGGTCTTCAAGGGTAAGTATGGATCTGAGTAGTGTGGTTGCTGATTTCTTGGCAACTGCACCGTATTGGCTTTCATAAAGTTCAGCATTATCACTTACATGATTAATCATGGATTTCAAATCTTTCAGATCAATCAAAAGCAAGTTTTCATCATCTGCAACACGGAATACAATGTTCAATACCCCTTCCTGTGCTTCAGACAAGTTCAATATTTTTGAAAGCAATTGAGGACCCATTTCAGAGATTGTAACTCTAATAGGCAATCCTTTTTCACCGTATAAGTCCCAGAATTCAACTGGATATGATTTAAAGACGAATCCTTTATCTGCGAGATTATATTTTTCCATTCTTTCAGTTGTTTTTGAGCTTGGTTCACCCACTTTAGCAAGACCTGAAACATCTCCTTTCATATCTGCCAAGAATACTGGAACTCCCATATCACTGAAAGCTTCTGCGAGTGTTTTTAAAGTGACTGTTTTTCCAGTACCGGTTGCACCAGCTATTAAACCATGACGATTAGCTAATTTAGACAATAAATACACTTCTGTGTTTTCATTAGCCCCAACTAAGATATTATTTTCTGCATACATGATAACACCTTTTTGATAAAATTGATTAATAAAAAATTATCATAATATAATTTTTAATATATTTTTAATGATATAAAAAATAATATATTTTGTTTTATATTTTATTTTTGTTTTTTTCAAATTTTTTCTATTTTTTAGATTTTCATTATTCCCCTAATCAAATTAATTCTGATTTTCCAAATCTTATTTAAAATATTATTTTTTCATCAATTTAAAGAGTAAAAATAATAAATTATATAATAGACTTAAAAAATATATTAAAATAAGATATTTTATTGAATGATTTAATTGAATAAGATTGATTTTATAATATTTATGATTTTTATAAGGTGATGAATTATGTATGAAACCTTAACATTCACTGGTGGAATTCACAAAAGCGAAGAATTGAAAGAATTAATTGAGGATTTAGGAGGTTTTGTTCTTCAATCCAATATATTGCAAATGGAACTTGTATTGAATATGGCAGTTCCTATTGATGATGTGGATATTATTAAGGAAAAGGCTAAAGAGCTTTTAGGTGAACTCTCTGTTGCACCTATGGCTGGTTCTGAAATAGCTATTGTTTCCCCAACCCTTGCAAGACACCACCTTCCTCATGCTGCATGTGACATCTCAGAATACCTTAGACGTTATGGTGCTAAAGACAATATGGTCGGTTTAGCTCGTGGTCATGGTAAAGGAACTGCAGGAATCAGTGAAACAGAAAAGGCATTGATTGAGGAGCATGACATAGCTATTTTCGCATTAGGAAGCTTCAAGCAATGCATTATCGATAAGGCTTATCTTTATAATGACATTGACATTCCAGTGATTGTCACCGGTGCCCCTGAAATTGATTTGGAAGAATTGCCGGGTGTAGATGCATATGTTCCAGGATTAGGCAGAATTCCACGTAGATTAAAAAGAGGGGAAAACATAAGGGCTTTGAAAAAATTAGTTGAAACTGTTGAAGACCTTTTGGAAAAACGTAAAAAAGAGCTTGCTCAAGACCCTCCAATTGCACCTTCAATTTTAGTCAAGAGTGAGATTGAAACTCAAGTTCCAGCTATTAAGGAAGTCATTTCTCCAACTCCTGTAACAAGCCAACTCAGTGGCCTTAGAGTAAAACTGGATTATGACAAATATCATGAGGAAATTGAAAATGTAGTCATTGGAGACCATAAATTAAAGGACATTGCAGATATTAAAAAATCTCATTTCTATGATTACATTCTCGTAGAACTTTTAACTGAAAGTTCCTTAGTGGATTAATCATATTATCCCTTTTTTTATTTTTTTATTATTTTTTTTAATTCTTTTACTATTTTTTTAGGTTTTTACGATTTTTTTAATTCTTTTATTATTTTTTAATATATCTTATAATTTTTTATAATTTTTTACTATTTTTACTATTTTTTTATTCTCCAAATATAACATCTTCAAATAATTATTAATATAATGAATGATATACTTAACATAGTGAATTAAATACTTTGTAAAGTAAAGACATAAGTGAATCATATGCTTGGAAAATTTAAGGATGAGTTAACTGGAGAAAAGAAATTAATAATATTGTTTTCTATTTTATTTGTATTCAATATTATTCTTTTCATTAATTTATTTGCTTACATTACTGTTTTTAAAGAACTTAATTTTAATGCATTTCATGAAGTGGGCACAATAATTGCAGCAATTATTATTTTAGGTTTTATTTCAACAAGGCTGCCTAAGCTTAAGGAAAGCACAGATGGATCTATTTATGAAATCGCTTATTTAATCATCATTGGTATATTAAGCATAACCATTTCTTATTTTAACAAATCTACTAATGGAGAATCATTATGGGCTCCATTTTTAGAAATGTTTAGGATGTTGGCTGTATTGCTGGTCTTATTATTCGTTGCAACCAAATCCAAAAGCTTCCAATCCCTTATTGAAAAAAAGACATCACGTAAAACTCAAATATGGCTTATAATAATTTTTGGCATTCTTGGAATCCTCGCATCTTACTTTACAATAGATGTCTTTGGCGTTCCTGCTAATGCAAGGGTTTTGATTGTAATGATTGCTGCATTGTCTGGAGGTCCTATTGTTGGAATTCCTGTTGGAATCATAGCGGGTGTTTGGAGGTTTACACTTGGAGGGCCTACTGCATTTGCATGTGCTGTGGTAACAATTATAACTGGTTTTGTTGGAGGGCTTGTGAATAAATGGATGGGTGGAAAATTCCTAAGCTCATTTAAGGCAGCATTATTAATGTTTTTATTCAGTGGATTTGACATGTTCATGATTACCTTATTAACTCCTAAAGATGGGATCATGATTGCAAATGCCCTTTATGCTCCAATGACATTTGCTTCAGTTCTTGGAATGCTGTTATTCACAATATTTCTTAATGAGAAAAAGGAAGAAATTCGTATTAAAGAGAGTATTGAACAGATCAATAAAAATAAAGATGACATAGCTATTAATAGAGAAGACATATCTGTAAATAGAGAAGATATAGCTATCAATAGAGAAAACATATCTATCAATAATGAAATTATAAGTACTAATGTAGAAAAGATTTATGAGTTATCTAAAAAACTTAATGAACTTCAAGAAGAGCTTGATGAATTGAAAAATCAAGTGATGGAAAATAAAAATTAATTTCTATTTCATTTAAACTCATTTAATTAATCCACAATCTTTATTTTCATCTTTTTTTGGTTTTTATCTCTTATCATTCGATTTTTAATTATTTATTTATTATTAAATTTATTTATCTTTAAATTTATTTATTTATCTTAAAATTCAGTTATTCACTTTTAAATTTATTTAATTTCATTTAAAATTTAATTTTATCTTGTTTTAAGTTTTATTTTATTTTATTTTAAATTCATTTTAAACAAAGTATTAATATTAGTTTTTTAATATAATTTTATAGTAATGTTTTTTAGAATCTTATGGATTCTTAAAGCCTTAAAGATTTAAAAGACTTTTTATTTTTTTAATGTAGTATATTTTTTTAGATTAATGGAAGTAAAGATTATGCAAGTTATAGCAGACCTTGGTGGAACTCCTGGAAAAGATTGCAGAGGCTTTTGTAAGTTTTGCTACTTTAGAAAAGTGAAACCTTTGACAGAAGCTCTCGGATGTCAACATTGTCCGCCTAATAAAGTGGGATGTCCAAGATGTTTGGAAGGAGTTCAGGAAGCAGGAAAACCATTTCAACAGCCATTCTCTGTCATCAGTGAAGTTCAAATGGCTTTGATGATGAATCCTGTAAGAGATGCTAACTTGAAGGTTAACATAAGCGGTGGAGGAGATGTCAGCTGTTATCCTCACCTTGAAGAATTGATTGCTGGCTTGTACCAAATGCAATTGCCAATTCACTTAGGTTATACAAGTGGAAAGGGAATTGATGATGGTGACATTGCAACCCAATTCCTAAATCAGGGAGTCAATGAAGTGACTTACACTATTTTTGCTGCTGATGCTGGCCTTAGAAAGGAATGGATGTTGGATCCAAGTCCAGAAGAATCTCTTAAAGCGGCTCAACTTTTTGCTGAAGGTGCTGACTTGCATGCTGCAGCGGTTATCATTCCAGGCGTTAATGATGGTGCTGTGCTTCAAAACACTTGTGAGAAATTGGAAGAATGGGGAGCAAAGGCATTGATGATGATGCGTTTTGCAAATAGCTATGACCAAGGTTTGATTTTAGGCAATGAACCTGTTGTTGAAGGTATCGTTCCTCATGAGCCTCTTGAATTTGAGGAGCTTGTAAAACAAATAAACAGTGAATACAATCTTAGGGTGACTGGAACTCCGTTATCAGATCCAACAATAGGGGCACCATTCATTTTAGCAAAAGATGAGTATGAGGAATTTTTAGGAATATTGCCTCAAGTCACTGGTGAAGCTACACTTTTAACATCTAAAATTGCCGCTCCATTCTTGAAGAAGATATTTGATAAAATAGCTCCTGATAATGTCAATGTTGTAGCCACTAAGAAGGACATCGCTTGCTTGATGACAAAACAGGACCTTGAAGTCTTGGATTTGGAAGACATTAAGGATGCAGTCATTCTTCCGGGAAGAGCTTTCATACACCAATTGGATGCAGAGAGAATATTAAGTCAAGATGGCAAAAGCCGTCTTGTAGGTTATGGTCCTGATACTTTAAGCGTTGATGGTGAGTTAAGCAGTGGCATGACTGAAGAGGAAGTAATTGAACATGAGTTAGGTTCATTCATTGATCTTATCCAGGCCATCAATTTCTTTGGAATGAAAAGGGCTTTTTAATATTTTAAATTCTTTAAATTTTTTCTTATTTGCATTTTTGAAAATAAAAATAGAATAAAAAAATTAATTAATATAATTTTTATATATTTCACACTACTTTTTCACACTACTTTTCCACACTACTTTTCCACACTACTTTTTCAAGTATTGATGAATTTTTTATTTGTTTAATTTTTTGAAAATTTTTTAAAAAAATAGAATGTTTTTAGTATTACTAATAGTATTACTTTAGCCGAATTTTAGTAATATTTGAATTTTTCACGATTTTTCATTTTTTTCTTTATTTTTATTTTTAGAATATTCTTTGTATTTATTTAGCATATTAAAACTTTGTCATACTTATTTTTTAATTATAGTTTAATATAGTATGTTTTTTAAATTTTAAGCTATTTTAATCAATTTAAAAAAGTATTACTTTTTGACTCAGATATAATAAAAAAATTAAAAAATATTATTACTTATAAAGTTTTCTATTTAATTCTTAAACGAATGTTTATATTATATTTTAAATAAACTAATATTTGTATACCAAATAGCTGGCTATTGCAAAAATTTTGCTGGATAGCTTACTCAACATAACTAAAAAATAGTTATTTTGGGTGGTATATTAACTCTATTTATTTAGGAGGGAAAAAATTGGCAAAGTTTGATGATAAAGTCGATTTATACGACGACAGAGGTTCATTAGTCGAAGCTGATGTACCAATCGAAGCTCTAAGTCCGTTACGTAACCCTGCTATTAAGAACATTATTAGCGGTGTTAAAAGAACTGTAGCTGTAAACTTAGAAGGAATCGAAAAATCTTTAAAAACTGCTTCCGTTGGTGGAGCAAAATCTAAAATTTTAGGTAGAGAAATGGATCTTGACATCGTAGCTCAAGCTGACTCCATTGCTGCTGCTACCAAAGAAATGCTTCAAGTAACTGAAGACGACGACACTAAATGTGAAGTACTCTCTGGTGGAAAAAGGATTTTAGTCCAAATTCCAACTATCAGATTAGACTCTTCCGCAGAATACTCCGTAGCAACCTTAGCTACCGCAACTGCATTAACTCAAGCTATTATCAAAGAGTTTGACGTAAACATGTACGACGCAAACATGGTAAAAGCTGCTATCTTAGGAAGATACCCACAATCTGTAGAATACATGGGTTCCAACTTAAAAACCATGTTAGACGTACCACAAAAATTAGAAGGTCCAGGTTACTCCTTAAGAAACATTAAAGCAAACGACTTCGTAGCTGCTACCTTAAAGAATACTTTACAATCCACTGCTCTTGCAAGTATTTTCGAACAAACTGCAATGTTTGAAATGGGTGACGCAGTAGGTGCTTACGAAAGAATGCACTTATTAGGTTTAGCTTACCAAGGATTAAACGCAGACAACATGGTATTAGGTCTCGTACAAGACAATGCTAAAGAAGGAACCGTAGGTTCTATTGTACAAGACACTATCGCTAAAGCTGAAGCTGATGGTGTAATCGCTGTAGAAAAAGAATTAACTGGATACAACATGTACGCAACTAGTGACGCAGCTAAATGGAACGCATATGCTGCTGCTGGATGTACTGCTGCTATTATGGTTAACGTCGGTGCAGCAAGAGCTGCTCAAGGTATTCCATCAACTATCTTATACTTCAACGACAACATCGAATTCGCTACCGGTTTACCTGGTATTGACTTCGGTAGAGCTGAAGGGGTAGCTGTAGGATTCTCTTTCTTCTCTCACTCTATCTATGGTGGAGGAGGTCCTGGTTTATTCAACGGTAACCACGTAGTAACCAGACACAGTAAAGGATTTACTATCCCTTGTGTAGCTGCAGGTATGGCATTAGATGCTGGTACCCAACTCTTCTCTCCAGAAGCAACTTCTGGATTAATTAAAGAAGTATACAGTGAGATTGACGAATTCAGAGAACCACTCAAATATGTTGCTTTAGCAGCTGCTGAGATTAAAGGTGACATCTAATTATCGAATTAATTTTTGTTAATTAAAATCTAATTTAAAATTCACAAAAAATTATTTAAATCGGCTGATTTAAATACTGAGGTTAAATAATGGATATTGAAATTTTTCCACACAGAATTTTAGGAACAGACACAACTGAAAAAGTATTGAATGATATCGAATCTTTAGACTCAGTTATAAGAACTGTTATTCAAGGACCAAGACTCCCACCTCAAGATGAGATTGACCGTATTTATGGTGATCGCAGAGTCATTGTGGTAAATGGTGAGGAAGTTGAATTGAAAGTTAAGACTGGTAGAATTTTTGTAGAACTATATGATGAATCTGGTATTGAAGAAATCAGATCAATATGTGATGAACATATTGATACTGGATATGATATCAACACTAGCAAAGCACAATACATCAGAAAACAAAGAACTGTTACTGATGGATTGAAATATGGTGAAAATACAGAAATTCCTGATGAATTGGTCGGTATCGCAGATACACGTTCTAAATTTAAAGATCATGTCGCTATTCTAAAAAGGGATACATTGGAATAAAAATATCTTAATATATAGGTTTATGATAATATGATTGGAAGATGCACACATCTTGTAGACTGTAGGGAAACAAGAGGTCTTGGTGAAGGAGGAGGAATTGCTCAAAGAGGAACTTTCGCAGAATGTGGAAGTGATGTTTTGGCAGTTGCTATGTCTCCAGGTCGTAGACACATTACAAAACCTGTTTGTGAAATCACCTTTGGTTTACGTGAAGCTAACCTATTAACCAGTACTATGATATTGGATGCAGGTAGTGGTGTTCCACATGACGCTCCTGCAGGCGGTGCAGGTAATGCTTTTGGTTTAACTGATAAGGAAGTTGAACAAATGCAAAAGTTTAAGGTTATTGTGGTTCATTTAGGTGGAGTAAGAAATCATATTACATACAAGGCAAGATTAATCTTGCGTAACGTTAACAAACCTTGTGTTATTATTTGTGAATATCCTGTAGACTTTGAAGATTTTGCAAAAATCGGTGTCAAAACCGCAAAGGTCATGCCTGAAGAGGTAAAAACAGAAGGTAAAATCATGAACATAGTATCAGGGGTTATTAGGGGACAAACAGTGTCTCAAGAAAAATTAGATGAGATTATTAGAAAAGTTAGATTAACATTAGGAGATGCATAATTATGGCACAATATTATCCAGGAACTTCTCAGGTAGCTGAAAACAGAAGAAAATTCACTAACCCAGATGTTGAGTTAGAAGTTTTAAGAGAAATATCTGATGAAGATGTAGTAAAATTATTAGGTCACAGAGCTCCAGGTGAAGAATACAAATCCGTACACCCACCTCTCGATGAACTCGATGAACCTGATGACATTATTAGAGAAATTGTAGAACCTATTGACGGTGCAAAAGCAGGGGACAGAGTAAGATACATCCAATTTGTAGACTCCATGTACTTTGCTCCAGCTCAACCATTCTTAAGAGCAAGATCCTATGTATACAGATACAGAGGAATCGATACCGGTACTTTATCCGGTAGACAAATTATCGAAGCTCGTGAAAGAGACTTAGAAAGAATTTCCAAAGAAATCTTAGAAAACGAATACTTCGATACCGCAAGAACTGGAATCAGAGGTTCTGGTGTACACGGTCACTCTTTAAGACTCGATGAAAACGGTTTAATGTTCGACATGTTAAGAAGACAAGTACTCAACAAAGAAACCGGTAACGTAGAAATGGTAAAAGACCAAATTGGTCACGAATTAGATGAACCTGTAGTATTAGGTGAACCATTAGACGAAGAAACCTTAAGAGCTAAAACCACAATCTACAGATGTGATGGTGAAGCTTACAAAGATGATGAAGACGCTGTAACTGTCTTAAGACAAATACACGTCACCAGATCTCAATTTGGTTACAACCCAGAATATTAAGGAGGTTTATTAAAATGGCTGACAAAAAATTCTTAGATGCAATGACTAAAAAGTTCAAAGAAGCTCCAGAAGAAAAAACTACTACCTTCTATAATATGGGCGGTTGGACTCAATCTGAAAGAAAAACTGAATTTGTAAACGAAGGTAAAGCAATTGCTGACAAAAGAGGAATCCCAATGTACAACCCTGACATTGGTAACCCACTTGGTCAAAGAGCTTTAATGTCCTACCAATTATCCGGTACTGACACTTTCGTAGAAGGGGACGACTTACACTTTATCAACAACGCAGCAATCCAACAAGCTTGGGACGATATCAGAAAAACTGTAATCGTAGGTTTAAACACTGCTCACAACGTACTCGAAAAGAGATTAGGTATGGAAGTAACTCCTGAAACCATTACCAACTACTTAGAAGTTGTAAACCACGCTATGCCTGGTGCAGCTGTAGTACAAGAACACATGGTAGAAACCAACCCATTATTAGTAGACGACTCCTACGTAAAAGTATTTACTGGAGACGACGACTTAGCAGCAGAAATTGACCCTGCATTTGTATTAGACATCAACAAAGAGTTCCCAGAAGAACAAGCTGAAGCTTTAAAAGCTGAAGTTGGCGGAGCTATTTGGCAAATTGTAAGAGTTCCATCTGTTGTAGGTAGAGTATGTGACGGTGGTACCACTTCCAGATGGTCTGCTATGCAAATTGGTATGTCCATGATTTCCGCATACGGACAATGTGCAGGTGAAGGTGCTACTGGTGACTTCGCATACGCATCCAAACACGCAGAAGTTATTGGTATGGGTACTTACTTACCAATCAGAAGAGCAAGAGCAGGTAACGAACTCGGTGGTGTCCCATTCGGATTCATGGCAGATATCTGTCAAGCAACCAGAGTAACTGACGACCCTGTAGAACAATCCTTAGAAGTAGTAGCTTTAGGTGCTGCTTTATACGACCAAATCTGGTTAGGTTCTTACATGTCTGGTGGTGTAGGATTCACTCAATATGCTACCGCAGCATATACTGATAACGTATTAGACGACTTCTCTTACTTCGGTAAAGATTACGTAGAAGACAAATACGGCGACTTATGTGCAGCTCCAAACAACATGGACACTGTTCTTGACGTAGGTTCTGAAGTAGCATTCTACTCACTTGAACAATACGAAGAATACCCTGCTTTACTTGAAACTCACTTCGGTGGTTCTCAAAGAGCTGCTGTTGTATCCGCAGCTGCTGGTATTTCCACTGCATTCGCAACTGGAAACGCACAAACCGGTTTATCTGCATGGTACTTAGCACAATACTTACACAAAGAACAACATTCCAGATTAGGATTCTACGGTTACGACTTGCAAGATCAATGTGGTGCAGCTAACGTATTCGCTATCAGAAACGACGAAGGTTTACCACTTGAATTAAGAGGTCCTAACTACCCTAACTATGCAATGAACGTAGGTCACCAAGGTGAATACGCAGGTATTTCACAAGCACCTCACAGTGCTCGTGGAGACGCATTTGCAGTCAACCCTCTCATTAAGATTGCATTTGCTGATAAGAACTTGCCATTCGACTTCACTAAAGTCAGAGCAGAATTTGCTAAAGGTGCTTTAAGAGAATTCGAACCTGCAGGTGAAAGATCTATCATCATTCCAGCAAAATAAGTTTGGTGTAAACGGGAAATATGTAAATAAGGTTTTTAATCTATAGGATTTTTTTATCCTAATAGATTTTACCTTATTTATTTTTTTCAATATGATATTTGTTTGTATAAAGTAGAATGGATTTTTTTTCAATTTATTTTGAAAATAATAAAATGCATTTTATTAAAAAAATTTAAAAAAATTAGTGTCAATATAAGAATTCAACTTAATTAAAATGGATTTAATTTCAATTGATTTTGATAAATCGCTTTAAAATTAAGGTAATGCTAAAAATAATTGATAAAATTTGAGATTTTTTAGTAAAGCTTATATATAGTGTTTTAAAAAAATTATAGAATATAGAGAGTTTAATATCTCTAAATTAATTAATTTTAAGTTTATTTTAATTTAAGTAAACTTGAAAAAATTCTTGGTTTATCTTTTTAATTATTCAGGTTTAATTATTAAGATTTTTAGATTTATTCATCAAATATTTCATTCTTAACACTTTAAGGATTTAATCTAGCTAGATTAAAAGCTAAGTGGTTTGCCTTGGCTTATTTGATTTATAAAATCTTTGTTTAAGTTATGAGGTATAATCATAAAGTATAAAATCATTCAGATGTTCTAAAAATGGTCTAAATTTTGCTTTAGTCCATTATTTAGTCCATTTTTATTTTATGTCTTTATGGTTTTATATTTGAGCAGAATATGTCTAAATGTGGTTAATAGGAAAGTTAATCACGTAATAGTTTATTAAATAATTAAATTTAATAAAATTTAAGGAGGAAAAGAAAATATGGACCCTATTACATTAGGTGTAGTCGCATTAATGGGTGCAGCAGCAACCATTGCTGGTGCTGCAGAGGACTTAGAGTCTGACATCGGTTCACAAAGTAACCCTAACTCACAAGTTCAACTTGCTCCACAAATGGGACATTTACACCGTATGATCAATAAGGCAGCTTCTGGTGAACCAGTAGCATATGGATGCTGGTGTGGTATCGCTGGTGGTATCGCAGCTCTTGCAATGGGTATGGGTATTTTACCTATAGTCGCAATTGCAATGGGTTCTACTGTTGCTGCATTTGTTCACGCAATTTATACAGTCACATCACACATGGGAAGGATTGTTGGTCAATCTCAATTTGAACAACCATTATTTATGGATGTATTAACCCAATCCTTAGGCCCTATCGCAGCTCATGGTTTTATAGCTAGTTTCGGTATTGTAGGAATCGCTTACTTAATGACCCTTCCATTAAATGGACTTGGACACCCATTCCCATTACCATTACTCGCTGTACTATGGGGAATTACTATTGGTGCAATCGGTTCATCCACAGGGGATGTACATTACGGTGCAGAAAGCGAATACCAAAAATTCGATTACGGTGGAGGTACTCCTGTAGCTATTCAAGGGGATATCGTAACCAAAGCTCCTCTCGGTGCTAAAAACTCTATCGATGTAGGTAACTTCTGTGCTAAATATGGTGGACCTTTAACCGGTTTCTGTTTCGGACTTATTGTCTTCATAAGCTTCTGGATCACTGTTGTATTCGGAGCTATTGGAGGACAAATAGTAGGACTTATCATCGTTATCTTATTAATCGCTGGTAACTACTTCCTTGAAAAGTCTGCAAGAGAAAAATTCGGACCATATGAGGAATAAGGAGGTTACATTATGAATCTTATTATATTTATTATATGTGTTGTAATTGCAGGTATTATTATGGGAGGAGGTGTACACTTCATTCCTGTAGGTGGTGCTCCTGCAGCTATGGCTACCGCTACCGGTGTAGGAACTGGTACCGCAATGTTAGCAGCTGGTGCAGGTTTAACTGGACTCATTACCGCAGCTTCTATGACAGGACAACCAGTATGGTTGATCATCTTAGCAGGTGCAGTCGGTTCCATGTTAATGATGGGTATCACCATGCTTATTGGTAACTTTATTTATATTTATGGTGTTGGTGTAGTACCAGCATCTGGTAAAGCTGCAGTTGACCCAATCACCAAATGGAACCAAGAAAAATATAAAACTCCTGGTACCGAAGGACACGGTATTCCTACCGTATGTTTCATTAGTGGTATCATCGGTGGTTTACTTGGTGGTGCTGGTGGTGGATTAGTCTACTGGGCTATTAACGAATTCGCAACCGCTAACATGACTGGATTTGACGCTACTGTTATTGCAGGATTAGCTGCTATCTTATCCGTAGGTATGTTCTTCATCAACTCCGTAACTGCTTCCTATAACATTGGAGGTACTATTGAAGGATTTGTAGACCCTAAATTCAAAAGACTCCCTACTGGAATTTTAGCTTGTGCTATTGTATCTCTTGTAGCTGCAATCTTCATGGTTTTAATGATTGGAGGTATTTAAGATGTCTGCTGGAGGAAGTGGAGCACCTGCAGAAGGTGCTGTAGATGCTAATGTAATGTTAGCTATTGGTATTATCGGTGGATTACTCGGTATATACTTATCTGGTATTAACCCTGTTATTGGACCTGTATTAAGCTGTCTTGGTGCAGTTTGTGCAATCCTTTGGGGTGTAATTGCAATCCGTAGTGTAGCAAGTTATGGTTTAGGTACTGGTGTACCTTCTATCGGTTACATGTCTTTAGGTATTGGTGTAATCGGTGCTTTAGCTGGTGTAGGTATTATCGCATCTTTAAAATTAACTGGATTAGAAATTGCTGGACCTATTCTTGCATTAATCTTTGCAATGATTATTGGATTATTAGTTGCTATTGTAGCTAAAAAAATTGTTGGTATGAAAATTCCTGTTATGGAAAGATGTACTGCAGAAATTGCAGGTGCTGCAGCATTATCTGTTTTAGGATTCTCTGCTGCTATTGCAGGTGGATATTCAATTGACTTACTCTTATCTGCTGTAATTGCTCCTGGATTTATCGCTATCTTTTACATATTATGTACTATGGCTATCCAACACCCATTCAACGCATGTTTAGGACCAAACGAAGACCAAGTAAGAACTCTTAAATGTGGTGCTTCTACTGCATTCTTAACTATGATCATTACTGGTATTCTTGCTATTTCCGCTGGAGGATATGCATGGTTTGCAATTTTAATTGTCGGACTTATCGGTTGGTACATCTCATTTAAGATGTTTGTTAACGCTTCCTGTGAAGCAGCAGCATCTGTTAAATGGGCTGGTTTATGGCCAAAAGTTGAGGAATAAGGAGGTTGTTATAGATGGTATTACCTTTAATACAATTTATTCCTGAATTAAACTTAAATCTTGACGCAGAATCCGGTATTCTCGGAGCTGGTGGTGGAGATTTAATTATTCTTTCAATGGATGAAATAAATGCAGAAATCGCAAAAGTCGAAGCAGCTGCTGACGAATTAATGAATTCCTTAGATCCTAACTCTGCTCCATTAGGTTCCTTCCCAGGAAGAGAAGGTAACTTTGTCATTGCAGGTAAATTAACCAACATGGTTTACGGATTTGTTTTAGGAATGTTCCTTATCATGGCAGCAATGCCTATATTAACAGCTATGGGGGTTTTATAGATGGCTGACAAAAAACCTACTGCTGATAACTGGCCTGTAGTAAGTGGAGACTACATTGTAGGGGACCCAGAAAGTCCTGTTGCTGTAACTACTTTAGCTTCTCACAATGAAGATATCCCAGCTGCTGCTGGAGCAGCAATTGCTGGACCTTGTAAAACTGAAAACTTAGGTATTGAAAAAGTTGTAGCAAACATCATTTCAAACCCAAACATCAGATTCTTAATCTTATGTGGTGCAGAAGTACAAGGTCACATTACTGGTCAAAGTATCCAAGCATTACACGAAAATGGTTGCGACCCTGAAAAGAAAAAAATCACTGGTGCTACCGGTGCAATTCCTTTCGTAGAAAACATTCCTATGGAAGGTGTAGAAAGATTCCAACAACAAGTAGAACTTGTTGACTTAATCGATAACGAAGACGGTGGAGCAATCACAGCAAAAGTAAAAGAATGTATCGAAAAAGATCCTGGTGCTTTTGAAGAAGATGCTATGGTTATTGAAGTGAAAGAAGGAGATGACGACGATGATGATGGTGAAGAAATTCGTCCTATCTCTCCAGAAACTGCATTACTTGAAGCAAGAATCAGAAATATTGATACTCAAGTAAAATTAGTTGGTGCTGTACAAAAAAATATGGCAGGTAACTATTCAGGTAAAGTCCAAGGTATTATGATTGGATTAGTATTTACTTTAGTAATCGGTTTCTTATTATTAATGGCACCATTAGTAGGTGTATAAACTGGAGGTTTTATTTATGGTTAAATTTTCAAACAAACCAAATACTCGTGGTATTAAAAATGCTTCTAGTGATGTAGAATACCGTGCTAAGCTCTTAGGAAGAGAAGGAAGATTATTCGCTGGCGTAATCAGCACCAGATTTTCTGGTATAGCTATCGGTATTGGAATTGCTCTTTGTTTAGCTGTTGTTATTCCATACTTAGCTAAATTATGTGGATTATAGAGGTGTTAAAAAATGTCTGAAGAATCAGTACCTCAAATTATTGTATCTACCGACGATATGTCAGCTGCAACTCAAAAATTAGATGAAGCTGAAGAAAAAGTAGAATTTGCTGTTGGGGAATACTTCCAACGTTTAGGTCAACAAAACGGTAGAGATATTGGTATTTTATATGGTATAATTTTAGGTCTTGTAATTTTAATAGTGTCCATTGAATTTGGTTTAGTAAGTGCAATGAGTACTATTATGGCAGGATTAATCTAAATTGGAGGATTATAAATGTTTAGATTTGATAAAGAACAACTCGTCGTAGATATTGCTGGAGTAAAAATGGGAGGACAACCTGGAGAATACCCTACCGTTTTAGCAGGAACTATCTTTTACGGCGGACACAAAATTATTAGTGATGAAAAAGCAGGAGACTTTGATAAAGACGCTGCTGAAGGATTAATTAAAACTATGGAAGAAATGTCTGATGTAACCGGAAACCCTTGTGTTGTACAAACTTTCGGTGCTACTGCAGAAGCTATGGTTAAATACTTAGAATTTGTAGGAGACATCTGTGACAAACCTTTCCTTATCGACTCAACTGCTGCAGCTGCAAAAATTGCAGGTGTAGAATACGTACAAGAAGTAGGATTAGCTGAAAGAGCTGTATACAACTCCTTAAGTATGGCAGCTGAACCTGGTGAAATCGAAGCTGTAGCTAACTCCGACATCGACGCATCCATTCTCTTAGGTTTCAACCCAATGACCCCTGGTGTAGCAGGTAAACTCGAAATCTGGGAAACTGGTGGATCTGTAATCGATGAAGGTATTCTCGAAATGGCAGAAAGATGTGGAATTACCAAACCATGGATGGACGTAGCAGTAACTCCTTTAGGACAAGGTGCAGGTCCTGCAGTAAGAACTTCCTACGCTGTAAAAGCTAAATGGGGATACCCTGTAGGTTCCGGTATTCACAACGTACCTTCAGCATGGGATTGGTTAAGACAATACAAAAAAGAACACAAAGAAGCATGGCCTGTATGTGATATAGGTTCCAACATCGTACAACAAATGGCTGGTGGAGACTTCGTACTTTTCGGTCCTATCGAAAACTCAAGACTCGCATTCCCAGCTTGTGGTATGGCAGATATCATGATTGCTGAAGCTGCAAAAGATATCGGTACCGAACCTATTGAAGCACACCCATTGAACTTATTATTATAATTTGAAAGGGTCCGAGATTAGATGATTTTTTCATCTAATCTTTTTCAAATTATAACTTTTTTTCTATTTTTAATTTATTTTCGCATTCACTTTTTTAACTAATTTTAACACAGTTTTTTTACTAATTTTAACATTTTAAATTCTTTTATCGAATTTTCACTCTTTTTTACTAATTATCAAAATCATTTAACAAAATTTATATTATTTGATGAAAATAGTATATATTATATAGAAAGATTATGGGGATTTTATATGTCTTTTTTAGATAAATTTTTCAATAAGGGACCTAAGCCAATCATTGCTGAAAGTCAACCAAGGGATTTAAGTATTTTAAAAGCAGGTAATCGACCTCAAGGTCCAGGTGTTATGGCAGCTCAACAGGATGAATACTATGTTACTGCTTCCGTAGAATTAGGAAACACCACTACCAAATGTGTTATTATGGCTACAAACTTAAATAACAGTCAATCTTATTTAATCAACAAAACTGTTAAAATGACAAGGGATGTTAGAAAACCTAAAGCAGGAGAAGAGGTATTCGGTAAAACTGTTTGGGGTGTAGAACTTTCTAAAGAATCTGTAGCAGACATGATTAAGGATACAGTTTTGGAATCACTTAAAAAAGCCCATGTGGATATGGAAGATGACTTGGACTTTGTAGTAAGATCCACTGGGGTAACTGCAGGTTTTGCGACAACCAAGGAAGTGGGAGAATTGATTAAGGCTCTTGCTGATGGTTGTCTTGATGCAGGTATTTCCCACAAGAAAATGGCTCCGGCTATGTCTACTGCACACCTTCCAAAAAGGCTTCAAAAATACACTTTATTGGATAATGTAATGTTTGATGGGGCTGTAGTAAGTGTAGTTCCACCAAAAGGAAAAGAAGTTGTTGCAAATGAAATGGAAGGGGAACTTGTTACTGCAGGTATTAAATTAGGTGCTAAATGGACTGAAGTGGACTATAGAAACCCTTGTGTATCCTTGGACTTCGGTTCTACCTTGGCTGGTAGGATTGTAAATAAGGATGAGCCTTATGCAAGTACTGTCGGAAACTTCTTAGGTTTGGCTGGAGTAATTTCAGACTCATTAGCTAAAGGTTCAAAGCAAATTGACCAAAAGAATGGTGCTGCATTGGATATATTTGATCCTAAATTGCTTAAGAAAGCAGATGGCAAAAAGCATCAGGAAAAGGCTAAGCAATATGCTAAGGAAGCTCATGAACTCATTAACATCTGTAAGGTTCCAGAAGGAATTGACAGATTCGGTACCGTTCCATTGGATGCTGCAGGTGCTAAAGCAGCAGGTACTTGTTTGATTGGTTGTGATGTTGGTACCAATGCAGATGGTCTTGGTGGATTAGTTGAAATCGGTGCTAAGATCTATGAAGATGAAGGAATTCCTACCTTGCTTGCTACAATGGACCATGTAAGTGCAAATATTGTATACAGAGTTCTTGATGTGGCGTTTGAAGAAGACCTTATTCTCGACGGTTCCATTTTAGGAGTTACCGGAAGAGCAGGTATAACTGGTAAGAAACCAGAACTTATTTTAGAATATGCTCAGGACAAATTCAAGGATGTTGTATTTGTAGAGGATGGACTTGCTCTCGGTTCTGCAATCATGGCTCGTTGTATGAATTCCATGGGAACTCAAAAGAACCCTCTTGGTGGAAACCAAGGAGAAAAATGTATTCTTAAGAAAAGAATGCAAGAACAAGGTACAATTCCAAAATAATTTACCTTATTTTTCTTTTTTTAATTTTTTAATTTATTAAATTTATTTTCAAATTTTTTATATTTTTTCTTTTCAATTTTCAGATATTATTTTAAGATGATTTTTAGGATATTTTATTAAAGAATTTAATTAAAGAATTTAATTAAATAATTTAATTAAATAATTTTATTAATGATATTTATCAAAGTTAATTAATGGTGTTTTTATGATTATAGCTCTTGTTATGGCAGGTGGAAAAGGCTTAAGATTAAAGTCAGATATTGAAAAGCCGCTTTATCCCTTAAATGATAAGCCATTGATGAGTTATGTTTTGGATAATATTAATGAATCAGAATTAATTGAAAAGACAGTTGTTGCAGTCAGTCCAAATGCTCCAAACACAAAGGAGTTTTTAATCAATGATTTGCACTTTTCAAATTTTGACAGCTCTTTTTATGACAGTGATAAAAAGGATTATTATTTGGATACTTTAGGTAAAGGTTTTGTTGAAGATCTTTCCAATATTCTGGAAATTTTTGAGTCAAGGTCAAAAGATGACATTTTGATTTTCATCAATGCTGATTTGCCATTGGTTGGTGCCGATATTCTTGATGAAATTTTAAACTATTATTTAAGTCAAGACAAACCTGCATTATCAGTCTCAGTTCCAGTTGAAATTTTTGATGAATATGGGATAAATTATTCCTATGAATTTAATGGAAATGTCCCTTCAGGAATTAACATACTTAGGAGTGAAAATGTCGTTCAGGATGAGCAACTTTTAATTATTTCAAGGTATGAGTTAATTTTTAATGTAAATACTATCGAGACAGCTATATTAACCAATAAATTTTTATAATTTTTATCAATTTTTAGCTTTTCAAGCATATTTTTTAGCAAATTTTTTACTATTTTTATAGATCCAATTTTTCATATCTTTTTAGTTTTTTTCAGTTTTATTCATTGTAATATGTTTGAAAATTAGAAATTTTTTAAATTTTTTATTCTTTTTCATTTATTCCCCTTATATCTCACTCTTTTTTAGATTTTTATACTATTTTTCCATTTATTTTTACTAATAATATCAATAACTTTATATATTTCTTTAAATATAAACAGTATTAAGGTAAAATAATCTATATTTTATTAAAATTAGTTATTTTAAATTGAGTGTTTTTATAAAAAAACTAAAACACGAATCATACCTTCAATCATTTTTATAAAATTTATCGGTGAAAATATGGAAAATGCTGTTGCGAAACCTAATACTCATAGAAGAGAAGAAAAATTATGGAGTGAAATTAAAAGCTATCAAGTAGCTACTAATAATGCTCGTATTTTAGGAGTGCTTGATGAGTTAATTATTAATGAAAAAACTGGTAAAATCGTGGATATTGCAGTAAAAGTAGAAGCTGGACGTAATATTCATGTTAAAGGTGCAAAACGTAGAGGAGATTTATTATTAATCCCATTCACCAAAATAGAAAAAGTTGGAGAATTTATTATTGTAACTGAATAATTTTTCTAATTTTCACTTTTTTTATTTTTTATTTTTTCATTACACTTAATTTAACTATTTTTAATTAATTTAGTCTATTTTTTCTAATTTTTATTTAATCCAAGCTATTTTTTCTAATTTTTATCAAATCAAAACCATTTTTCAAAAATTTTTTTAAAGAATTTTTTTTTTAAAGGTCTGCTTTTTCACAGAAGACTTAAATTAAAAATGTAATGTTTTTATATAATAAAATAAATATACTATTGTTATATAAGGTTGTTATATAATGCCGTTATAACTATTGTTATAACAGTGTAATAATGCTTTTATTTTAATTGAAATTTATCTTAGTAATTTAAATCAATAAGGATTTGATACAATGTTACTTGAAGTAAAGAATTTAGTTGTTGAAGTAGAGGGTAAACGTGTTTTAAATGGCGTAAACCTTGCTATAAGAGAAGGGGAAACCCATGTGCTTTTAGGTCCGAATGGTGCGGGAAAAAGTACATTATTCTTAACTATCTTGGGGTTCCCAAAATATAAGGTTGTAGAAGGATCTATCATATTCAATGGAGAAGACATCACTGATTTAACAACCACTGAAAGAGTTCAAAAAGGTCTTGGAGTAAGTTTCCAAAACCCTCCTGCTATTCGTGGAGTTAGTGTAAGGGACTTATTGAAATTCGAATCCAAGCAAGACCCAGATGAGGAATTGAATCCAAGAATGCAAGAGCTTGCTAAAAAATTAAAATTCAGTGATGAATTCTTAGATAGAGATGTTAACAGAGGATTTTCTGGCGGGGAAGTTAAAAGGTCTGAAATTCTCCAATTGCTTGCTCAAGGACCGCTTTTCACCATGTTTGATGAACCTGATTCTGGTGTGGATATTGAAAATGTGGAATTGTTAGCTGGCGAATTGAATGTTTTATTGGATAAGGATAAAAAACCTGGTCAAAGGAAAAAGGCAGGATTGCTTATCACTCACTTAGGTTACATTTTGAATTTTGTTAAAGCAGACAAGGCACATGTATTGATGCATGGTGTAATTGCTTGTTCTGGTGACCCAGATGAAATTTTAGAAGACATTAGAAAAGAAGGATTTAAAGGATGTGTTGGCTGTGCGGAATGTGGAAAATGATGCTTTGAAAGCTAAGGATAAGAAAGCAGCTTTAGGTACTGATGTTGTTATTGAAAACTTTACAAAGGAGGATGTGAATGCCTTTGATGTATTGGATGACATCAAGGATGTTGACAAGAAAACCAAAAGAACCTTGCTTAGGGTCGGTGTTGACACCGAATCCGAAGAAAGGTCCGGTTCCTTCCTGCAAATGGATCAATCCAATGTTTTCTCAAATTCCATTTCCAATTCTGTGGAAGTCATGAATACCGGCATGGCACTGGAAAAATACTCTTGGCTAAAGGATTATATGTGGAATGCCGTCAAGCCTGATGCAGACAAGTACACCGCCCAAACAGCGCTTCGTGAAATTGAAGAGGAGAATTACAGCGGTTACTTTGTAAGGTCTCTTCCTGGAACCAAAGAGGTTTTCCCGGTTCAAGCATGCATGTTCATTGCAGATCAGGATGTTATGCAAACTGCACATAATATCATAATCGCTGAAGAGAATTCAGAGCTTCACTTGATTACCGGATGTGCAACAGGTGAAGATGTTTCATCTGCACTTCACGTTGGTGTTTCCGAGATGTACCTCAAGCCAGGTTCCAAAATCACTTTCACAATGGTTCACAATTGGGCTGAACAAGTTGAAGTTCGTCCTAGAACTGCAATCATTCAGGAAAAGAATACCACTTACATTAACAATTACATTTTAACAAGCCCTGTTAATTCTATCCAATCTTATCCTACCACTTACTGTAATGGTGAGAATGCAAGGGCATTGTTCCAAAGTATCCAAAGCGGTAAGAAGGATTCAATCATTGATGTAGGTTCCAGAGCTTTGTTGAATGCTCCGAATACAAGTGCGGAAATCATTTCCCGTGCGGTTGCAAATGATGAATCTAGCATCTATTCCAGAGGTCACTTGGCAGGAAATGTTCCTAATGTAAAAGGACACTTAGAATGTCATGGTTTGGTTTTAGATGACAATTCATCCATTTATGCAGTTCCAGAACTTGAGGCAAATGCAGCAAACCTTGAAATGTCTCACGAAGCAGCAGTTGGTCAAATCGATGAAGAAGAGATTTACTACTTGACTTCAAGAGGATTGACTGAAGAGGAAGCGGCTTCCATGATCGTTAGAGGTTTCTTAAGCATGGACATCACTGGATTGCCAGATGAATTAGCTGCTGAAACTCAAAAAATGATTGACATGAGTTTAGATGGAATGTAGTTCAAACTTTTAGAAAAAGTTTGAACAAAATCTTTTCATTAGTTGGGAGTATTTCACTCTTAACTTTTCTCTTTTTATTTTCTATTTTTTTACTAATTTTTTTAATTATTTTTTATCTATTCGGGGTTAAAATTTTTTTAGAATTTTTTTAGAATTTTTTTTACATATTTTTAATTTTCATAAGATTTTTTCAAATTTTCAATTTTTCAAAAATATCTTAAATTCTTTATTTTAGGTATTCCTTAATTTTAAGCCATTTTTTAAAATTTTATTCTTAATTGTAAAAATTGTTTTCATGATTTAAAACTTAATTTATTTTTATTTAAATTCCTCATTTTAAATTTAAATAGAATTGATTAGTTTTTTCTTAATTTTTATTGGTGAAAATGGTTATTTTCCAATAATATTTCGTATAAATAAAAATAAATTTTTTGGCTATGTAATATCTTTTTAAAAAAAAGTATTATAGTATATAAATCTTGTGTATTTGCTTTCCAAGTAACCTTTATATTTAATCTTTAATATAATATATAATCAGTACATTAATGTTAAGCTGAGCTAGCTCATTAGCGTACGATGATTTGAGATTAAGGTATGCCTTAACATACTTTAATATAGATTTGAAAAACTTTTTTAAAAAAGAAATTAGATTGAAATCTATAACTTTAAAAATTTTGATTTGGTTTTTAAAGTTAAAACGGAATTCTTGAATTTTTTGATTTGGATTCAAGAAGGTAATCTATTAAGATTTTTTGATTTGGATCTTTATAGATTAAAAATAGTGAAAACTATTTAGGTTGAATATCTCAATTATTTCAATTTTAATAAAGTTTAATATTTTCAATCGATATTAAATGAATTGAATTGTATTAGTTTTGATTTGATAATATGGTTCAATGTTTATTGGATTGAAATAGTTGGATGAGTCTTAGATAAAATTAAATTTTTTTTAGGACTATAAACTAAAATTTTAATAGAGGAGGATAAACTCTATGTCTGAAGATGTAAAAATTGTAATGTTTTGTTGTAACTGGTGTTCCTATGGTGGAGCAGATACTGCAGGTACTGCAAGAATGCAATACCCACCTAACATTCGTGTTATTAGAGTAATGTGTTCTGGAAGAATTGACCCTCAGTTTATTTTAAAAGCATTTAGAGACGGTGCTGATGGTGTATTCGTAGCAGGATGCCACATGGGTGACTGCCACTACGATGCAGGTAACTATAAACTTGACAGAAGAATGAGATTAGTTTATAAATTAGTCGAAGATATGGGAATCGGAAGAGAAAGAGTCCACCACGACTGGATTTCTGCTTCTGAAGGAGAAAAATTCGCTAGTTCTGTAAAAATGATGGTAAACAGAATTAAAGATTTAGGACCTTCCCCATTAAAAGCACAATTAGATGCTGAAGGATAAATTTAAATGGAGGATTATTTATGGCAGATAAAGCTAAAGTAGGAACTATGTGGCTCGGAGGTTGTTCCGGTTGTCACTTATCCATTGCGGACTTTCACGAATCTTTATTAGATGTTTTAGAATTAGCACAATTCGAATTCTCACCAGTATTATGTGATACTAAATATGATGAAGTACCTGAATTAGACGTACTCATTGTAGAAGGTGGAATTAGAAACGAAGAAAACAGAGAATTAGCAGAAATGTTAAGAGAAAAAGCTGGCCTCGTTATTGCATACGGTACTTGTGCTGCTTACGGTGGTATCCCTGGTCTCGGTAACTTACACACTGTAGAAGAATTAACTACTGAAGGTTACATTAACTCCTGCAGTACTGTAAACCCAGAAGGAATCATTCCTAACGAAGATGTACCAACCTTAGAAAGCAGAGTAAGACCATTAGGCGAAGCAATTCAAGTTGACTTAATGATCCCTGGTTGCCCTCCAAAATCTGACGTAGTAGCAGAAGCTATTCTTACCTTATTAAACGGAGGAACTATTGAATTACCAACCACTAACCTTTGTGAAGTATGTCCTAGAGAAAAACCACCTGCTGGACTCGCTATGGACTTCATTAAAAGACAATTTGAAGTTGGTAAACCAGAAGATGATTTATGTTTAATTGCTCAAGGTTTAGTATGTATGGGACCTGCAACCGTATCCTTATGTGGTGCACAATGCCCAAGTATTGCTATCCCATGTAGAGGTTGTTACGGACCTACCGCTAAAGTAAACGATGCAGGTGCAAAAATGATTTCTGCGATTGCATCTGACTACGGTATTAACGAAGATAAAACCGTAGACCCTGAACAAGTAGCTGACCAATTAGATGATATTGTAGGTACTTTCTACACTTACACTTTACCAGCTGCTTTAGTCCCTGCTAAAATGCAAAAAGGAGGAAAATAATATGGTAAAACTTACTATGGAACCTGTAACTCGTATTGAAGGTCACGCAAAAATTACTGTACACCTTGACGAAGCAGGAAATGTAGAAGACACTAGATTACATGTTATGGAATTTAGAGGATTCGAAAAATTCTTACAAGGACGTCCAGCTGAGGAAGTACCTCGTATTGTACCTAGAATCTGTGGTATTTGTGATGTACAACACCACTTAGCAGCTGCTAAAGCTGTTGACCAAATCTATGGATTTGACGATGACGAAATCTTACCTGCTGCTTACAAAATGAGAGAATTAATGAACTGGGGATCTTTCATGCACTCTCACGCTCTCCACTTCTACTTCTTAGCAGCACCAGATTTAGTTATTCCTGATGGAACCAGAAAAACTAGAAACGTTTTCCAAATTATCCAAGATATGCCTGAAGTTGCTTTACAAGCTATTAAAATCAGAAGAAACGGTTTAGATATCGTATCTGCAACTGGTGGTCGTCCAATTCACCCAACTTCCTCTACTCCTGGTGGTATTTCCACTGAATTAGATGAAGAAACTCAAGCTGACTTATTAGCAAAAGCTAAAGAAAACGTAGAATTAGCACAAGCAACCATTGAATTGGCTGTACCTATCTTAGAAGAAAAAATTGACTTAGTCAAAACCTTAGGTTACTTCGGTGACACCCGTCACTGTGGTATCGTAACCAAAGATGGTGACTGGGATGTATACAACGGTAAAGTAAGAATAAAAGACAAAGACGGTTCTATTTACACTGAATACAGAAACCTCGAATACAAAGATGTTGTTGCTGAACACGTAAAACCTTACTCCTGGTTAAAATTCCCTTACATTAAGGAATTAGGATACCCAGAAGGTATTTACAGAGTAGCACCATTATCCCGTATTAACGTTTGTGACAAAATGCCTGATGCAGCTCCTTTAGCACAAGGTGCTTTAGAAGACTTCAGAGACAAATTCGGTTACGCACAATACCCATTATTATTCCACTGGGCAAGATTAATCGAATTATTAGCTTCTGCTGAAATGGCTGTAGACGCATTAGAACAAGACTTATCCGGTGACAAATTCCCAGACGCATTAGAAAGAACCGCTGGTGAAGGTGCAGGTATTGTAGAAGCTGCTCGTGGTACTTTAATCCACCACTACACAACTGATGACGAAGGTTTAATCACCCAAGCAAACATCGTTGTAGCAACTATCCAAAACAACCCTGCAATGGAAATGGGTATTCAACAAGTAGCTAAAGACTACATTAAACCTGGTGTAGAAGTCGATGATAAGATCTTCAACTTAATGGAAATGGTTATCAGAGCTCACGACCCATGTTTATCTTGTGCTACCCACACTATGGACAGTCAAATGAGATTAGCTACTGTAGAAGTATATGACAGTGAAGGAAATATGATTAAAAAAATCTAACTTTGGAGTGTTAAAATGATAGTATTCAATGAAAATAGCTGTATTAAATGTGGAGCATGTGAAGGCGTTTGTCCTACAGCAGCTATTGAAGTAGGCGATCACATCGTTTACTGTGATACTTGTGGAGGAGCACCTGCATGTGCTGATGCATGTACCAATGGTGCTTTACAAGTAGAAGACATAGCTATTGATGAAGATGGAAACACTCAAGTTAGATTAATCTTTAACAAAACCAAATGTGATGAATGTGGAGATTGTGTAGAGGCATGTCCTTCCAAAACTCTTAAATTAGATGCAGAAGATTCTCAACTCCTCAAAGGATTCTGTGTAATGTGTCAAAAATGTGTTGACATTTGTCCTGTAGACGTTATCGGAGTTCCTGGAGTAAAAGAACCTGCAGCAAGAGTAATTGAACCAGAAGGACCTGTTTACATTGATGATTGTAAAGGATGTGGCGTATGTGTAGCTGAATGTCCTGTAGATGCAATCACCTTATCTGCTTACGGAGAACCTATCGAAGTAGATGAAGAAAAATGTATCCAATGTGGAGTATGTTCACAATCCTGTCCATGGAACGCAATTTTCATCGCAGAAAATGCAAACCCTGCTAAACGTACTAAAAACATGAAATCATTCACTTTAGACGCTGAAAGCTGTATCGGTTGTAATTCCTGTGTTGACATTTGTCCTGGAAGCTTCATCACTCCTAAATCTGACTTGACTGTAGATCTTCCAGAAATGTGTGCTGCATGTGGTCTTTGTGTAAATGTATGTCCTGTAGATGCAATTGACTTAGATGTTGAATATGGAGCATCTAAATTCAGTGCTTCTGAAGGTATCTGTTGGGACGAAGAAAAATGTCTCTTTGACGGTGGTTGTGCTTTAAAATGTCCTACTGAAGCTATAAAAGTAGTTACCAAAAGAGGAATGGAAGTACCTTCCCGTCAGAAAGATATGGGCGAACAATCTTTCACCATGTGTGTAAGATGTGGTGCTTGTGCAAATGTATGTCCTAACGACGCATTGCAATTAGACTATGTAGACAAGGAAATTGATGGTGAAGTAGTATCTAGAGATAGAATCATCTTCAACCCATCTAAATGTGACGAATGTGGAGAATGTATTGAAGCATGTCCATATGATATGTTACACAAAGCATACAAAGTTAACTTACCTATTGCTGGATTCTGTACTCTCTGTGAACAATGTCTCACAAAATGTACTCCAGAAGCTCTTAACTTAAAATAGATAAGTTATAAACACAAAACAAAACTAAACCTAAATATTTAGGTATAAGGCACTTAACAATGGGGTTAAGTGCCTTTTTTTATTTACTTTTTTTACTAGATTCTATTCAAAGTCTTATTTTCAACTCAAATTCTTCGCTGATTTTAATCAAATTTATTAAATATTAAATTAAATAATAAATTAATAGAAATTTATTAGAAAATAATTAAAAAATAATTTTAAAATTATAATTGGTTTAAATAAAAATTTTAATCATTATGGGAATTGTTTTAAATTAAAATTATTTTAAAAATACTCGTGATTTTATGTTTGATTTAGTTTTAAAAAATCTAAGATTATTGGATTATACTGATTGTGTATCTATAGCTATTGAAGATGGTAAGATAGCTAAAATATCAAAATCTTCAATTGAAGGAGATAAGGAAATCGACCTTAATGGACAGTTAGTCTTGCCAGGTCTCATTGACCCTCATGTTCATTTCAGAGATCCTGGATTGACTTATAAGGAAGATTTCAAAACTGGGTCCATGGCTGCAGCTCATGGCGGATTCACATTTGTTATGGATATGCCTAACACTGTCCCAAAAACCAATACATATGAAGCTTTCAAGGAAAAGCAAAAGATAGCAGAATCTAAATCTGTAGTTAATTTTGGACTTCATGCAGGATATTCCACACTTGATGAAATGGAAAAAATTCTCGAATTGAATCCAATGTCCTTTAAGGTCTTTATGGATTTGGAAACTGATGAGGATTTGGATAAGATATTTGAAGATATTTCCAAATTAAGCAAAAAGCCAATAGTGACAGTTCATGCTGAAAAAAGGGATATTGTATTGGAATCCACTAAAAGACTAGGAGAAGAGAGTGAAGCTATTGCATATAGTTACGGCAGACCTGCAGAATCTGAAGATGCGTCTGTTGCTCAAGCGATCGAGCTTTCTAAAAAATATGGTGTGGATTTGCACATTTGTCATTTAAGCACTAGAAATGCAATGAATCTCGCTATTTCCAGCAATGTCAGTTATGAATTCACTCCTCATCATTTATTGTATGACAATATAGCATTCAATGAATTTGGAACACTTATTAAAACCAATCCTCCTTTAAGGGAGAAAGGCAAAAACGTCACAATCAATGATTTAAATGAAAACTCAATGATTGGTACAGACCATGCGCCTCATAGCCTAGAGGAAAAAACCAAAGGTGTTTGGGATTCAAGTCCAGGTATTCCATCTTTGGAAACAGTATTGTCATTATTGTTGACTGAAGTCAATAGATCAAATTTGGATTTAAGTTTAATTCCAAAAATATTTTCAGAAAATGCTGCTAAAAGGTTCAATCTAGAGAACAAAGGTTTCATTAAAGAAGGATATGATGCAGATTTAGTGGTAATTGACTTGAATAAAGAGGGAGTCTTTGATATAGATACTTTCTATACAAAAGCCGAGTATTCTCCATTTGAGGGGCTATCATATAAAGGTAAGGCAACTATGACAATAGTAAATGGAGATATTGTTATGGAAAATGATATTTTAATTTAATTATTTCATTTTCTATTTTATTTTTTTCACTCTTTTTGGTTTTTATTAAATTTTTTTAATTAACTTTTTTAATTTACTTTTTTAATTAACTTTTTTAATTTACTTTTTTAATTTACTTTTTTATTTTAGTTTTTTATTTTAGTTTTTTATTTTAGTTTTTTATTTTAGTTTTTCAATTTTAAAATTTCAGTTTTTTATAAATTTTAGCATTGATTTAAATTTGTAAAATTGTCACAATTTTGAGTCAATTATTAATTATAATTCTTATTTTCTAATTTAAAAGCTTTATAGAAAATCTTTTTATTAATAAAAACTATATATTATAGTAATTGCAAAAAACATTGATTTTAGAATGTTTTTTTATAAATAGTTACATATAGTAAACAGATTAAAGTATAAAAAAATTAATCATAGATATTAAGTAAAAAAAATTCATCCGTTGTGATTATATGACATCTAAAGAAAGTGACGAAAAAAGAGTTACTATTGTTATTGATAAGAATTTAGATTACAAGTTTAGAAAAATGGCCTCTCAGAAATTTAGATTTGAGCCTAAATGGTACAGTAAAGCTATGGAAGAAGCAGTTAATTTATGGATTGATGATAATATTGATGAGGATTTTGAATAGTTTTATAAATTTAAATCATTATATAATATATTATGCCTTCAATAGATTTTATAAAAGAGATTCAAGAGAATGATAGAAAAACATTCTTCAAGGATTTTGAAAATTCAAAAAAATATTCCCAATTAGATTCTGATGAGGAAGTTTCAAGCAAATCATCTAATTCAAGACCACTAATTGCGGATTTCACAGAGTATTCTCCCCTTCACAATGGTCATTTTCACTGCATGAAAACTGCAAAGGAAAAAATTCTTGACGGTTTGTTTGTAGCTGTCGTTCCAGGGCTGTTTGAAAGAAGCGGTAGAGGTTTGCCTTATATTTTACATAGGAAAACAAGGGCGGAAATAGCTATTGCTGTAGGTGCAGATATTGTTGTTGAAGGACCACCTATGGGAATTATGGGATCTGGCCAATACTCTTTATGTTTAACAAAAATGTTCCAGGCATTGAATACTGATTTTATACCTAGAGGCTACAGGCCTTTTGATGGTTATGAAAAGATATTGGAGAGAATTTCTTTAGGTCATGGTGTAGCTCCAAAACCTTATAGAATCGTTGATATGGATACAAAAGAAGTTATTTATAATGGAAAGTTGGAAGAGGACAATTATGTTATAGTTTCATTTTCCAAATCATTGAAAAAGATAGGCTTTGATTTTAAGGACAAATTCATTTTTGTTCCACGTATTGAAGGTGTAAGTGGAACCTTGATTCGTAAGGCTTGTTCAGAGAATAATTTAGACTCAGTCAAATCAATGTTGCCAAGTGAAACACTTAGGATTTTAGAAAGAGAAATCAATGAGGATAGGGCTCCATTGCATGATTTAAGAGTTGAAGAGTACATCATTGATTCTGCAAACAATTTACCGTATGATGATTTGATTAAATTAAATTTCTTTAATGAAAAGTTGGCTAATGAATTAGTTGATAGGCGTGAGGAAAAACCATTTGAATCAGTCTCTGAAATTGAAGATTCCATTTTCTATGGTTTCAGCAGCCATTTTAAAAATAGGGTTTTAAGCATTTTAGAGACAAGGATCAATGCAGATATGATTTCTGAATATATCAATAATTACCCTAGCACTGTACGTGTATTGAATTATAAAAATGAGGCAGTTTTAGAGGAATTTAAAGAAAAGGTATTTGAAAATGGCAATAGATTTGTAAAGGATATAGTCACTGATTAACACCGCTAATTTTTTAAATTTTTTCAATACTTTTTTCTAATTTTTTTATCTATTTTTTCCGATTATTTTTCTATATTTTTTATTAAATTAGTAAACATTATATAATATCACTTAATAAAAATATATAATGAATATTTGATTAATTAAAAAATTTATTTTAATTAGCTGGATATTTTATATTGATATTAAATTATTAAATTTACTATTCAATTTTATTATTAATTACATTTGATTATTTTGAACTTGAGTAAACTGTGAAAGTAAAGACATATTCTTAATATTTAAAAATGTAATTGTTTTCATAATAAAGATTATAGGAGAATTATTTATGGCAATTAAAGAAGGAGATTTTGTAAGATTAAATTTCACTGGAAAAATTAAAGAAACTGATGAAGTATTCGATACTACTTCCGAAGATATCGCAGAAGAAGCAGGTATCTTAGTAGAAAATAAAGTTTACGGTCCAATTCCAATTATCGTTGGAGGAAATCATTTATTAAAAGCTATTGATGATGCTATTATTGGAACTGAAGCTGGAGAAGCTGTTCACGTATCCGTAACTCCTGAAAATGGTTTTGGTCAAAGAAACCCTAATTTCATTCAATTAATTCCAATGAAAGAATTCAAAAAACAAGGTATGACTCCTGTTAGAGGTATGAAAATTACTGCAGATGCAGGTACTGGTAAAATCATCTCTGTAAACGGTGGAAGAGTTAAAGTGGACTTCAACCATGAATTAGCTGGTAAAAACTTAGAATATGATGTTTCTGTAGTTGAAGTTATTGAAGATGATGAAGAAAAAATCAAAAGTATGATTGAGTTACACTACTCCTACCCTAACATGGACTTAGACAAAACCGAAATCAAAATCGATGGTGACAAAGTAAGCATCAAATTAGATGAAATCACCAGATTCGATCAAAAATCATACATGGATGTAACTTTTGCTAGATTCAGAATTTCCAAAGACATTTGGGACAATATGGATTACGAAAAAGTTGAATTCGTAGATGAATTCGAGAAAAAAGTAGAAGAACCTGCTGAAGAAGAAGCAGAAGAATAATTATTTTAATTATTTCTTTTTACTTTTCACTTTTTTTCTTTCTTTTTTTATTATTTTTTCAATTTTTTATCAATTTTTAATTAATTTTTATAGCTTTTTTATCAATCTTATCTTTTTTTAATTTAGATCATTCACTTTTTATTATTTTTTAGCTTTTATAAAAATAGCATATTATTTTTCATTTTTAATAAAACTTTTTAAAAAAAATAGTATTCAAAAACTTTATGTAAAAAATAAGTTTATTTTATTAGTTAATAAGAAAAATAAGAAAAATAAGAAAAATAAGAAAAATAAGAAAAATTAATAAAGATAATAGAAGTGTTAAAAAAAGAAAGGATAGAGAAATAAATTCTCTATTAGTTAAATTAATTCAATACGTTAGTAATGAATTCTCCAGGATTTTGGATTAATCCTGTAAGAGCTTCTATGAAACCAGCGTAATCTCCACTTAATCTGAATAAGTAAATTACATATAAGACAAGTAATATTATTAAAATGATTAAGATGATTGCAAGAAGTATCTCGGTGAATGAAAGCTTTTCGCTTTCTTCTTCTACAGGATATCTGTGCATCTCTTGGATATTTTCTAGTTCATCATAGTCATCATAATCGTATTTTGACTTTTTAGATCTTCTGAAGCGACCTCTTTTTTTGCTTTGCTGTTCTAGTTCGTAGTTTCTTTCAATTCTTCTTTTAAGTTCTTCGTAACTTTCAGCATCTCTTTGAGGAGCTCTTCTTCTATTGTGGGATGGAACTATAAATTCTTCTTCGTATTCGTCCCTTGGGTTAATGTAATATTCCTCATCATCTCTTGGATAATTTCTAGGTCTTTGTCTTCTAGGTGCTTCCTCATAGGCTGCACGTTCTTTTTTCGCTTGTTTCTTCCTTCTTCTTTTTCCTTTAGGAGCTCTAGACCTAGGAGGTTCTTCAACAACCTCTTCAAGAAGTTCTGGAGGAACTACATCCTCTTCTTCATCATAATATAAATCTTCTAAATATCTTTCATATTTTTCTTCAAGTTCATTGCTTGGAGTTTCACTAGGAACTGGTTCATAATAGTAATCCTCATCTATATCCCCAGTATGGATAGGTTCAATAGGAGGTCTGGTTGGTTGAGGTTTTGCTTTAAGTTTTCTTTCCTGTTCTCTGTATTCTGGTACAGGTTCAGGAATAGGTTCAGGATTTTCGTAATAGCTGTCCTCATCCCCATCTTCTTCGTAAGTTTCAACATATGCAGTTTCATATTCATAATCAGTTTCAAAGTTTTCAGGAGCTTTGTCTACTGGTTTTGCAATTTCTTCTGCAACTTGACGTTCCTCTGCTTGAATTGGAGTAATTGGTTCAAATGCATCTGCAGGTTCTTCAACTACTTCTGCAGCTTTTGGAGAATCTGCCATAGCTTCTTCCGCTACCATACTTTTTGCAATGATGTCATTTAAGCAATCTTTACAATAAACATTTCCACCAATTTCCACACTACACTCTGGACAAACTGCTTTTCCACAAAATGAACAATTTGCCACAGCCTCTCTATCTGGGTGATTATGACATTCCATATTAACACTTCATTTTTGTCCTTGTTTATTATATTATGAGAAAAAAATATAACTTATTGTTATATCAATATATTGTAATATATTTATGATTTTAATTATTATTAAATTTATCTTTTAATAGAAATTTTTTTAATTTTTTGATGAATTTTTATTTTGGCATTTTTATTTCAAAGTATCATTTTGGTTTGTTTTTTTTATTATTTCTTCAGCCAATATTTCAGAAGCTATAAGATCATCAGCTGTAGCTAAAAAACTGCCTAATTTATCACTTTCAATTTTAAAATTTATTGTATCTCCTTCCAATACGCTTTTAACAAAACCTTCATTATCCACTTCAAGGGATTTATAGACAATTTCAGCGTATTGGGAATCTTTATATTCCATTTTGATATTTGATTTTATGTTCATCCTTTTGCCCTATTAAATTTTTTAAGTAATTTTAAAAATCGAATTTTAAAAATTGTAATTCAATTAATGATTTGTAATTTCAATTATAAATTTTTTAATCTTGATTTTCATTTTATAGTTTTTCATTTTATCTATTTTCTTATTATATAAATCTTAAAATTATATATAATATAGGGTAACATTTATTAATGTTTAGTAAAATATATAGTAATATTCTATCTAACTTTATAAATTAATAATATATAATATTCAATTATTAAATTCAATTATTAATTTTCTCAATTTTATATGGCTAAGATAGGAAAGTATGATAATAAGAATATAATTATAGCTTATATTTTCTTAATATGGGATTATACTTTACAGAATAGCTATTATTTCTTTGTTCTGATAGAACAATCACATTTCGGCTTTTCAGCCGATTAAAAAATTTAAAGAATTTTTGTGTTTTTTTAGATTAGAATTAAATAAAGCATTCAAAATGTGCAATCTTTAGAAATGGCTTTGTACAATAGCTTTGTACAATAGTTTTGTACAGTGGCTTTGCACACATAAATTCTTAATTATGATTATATGGAGGACTAGTAATGGTTCGTGCTTATTCAAGAAGAGAATATATTAGAAAAATACCAAACAACAGAATTGTTCAATATGATATGGGTAACTTATCCGAAGATTTCCCAGTAAGAGTATCCTTAGCAGTTAAAAAACCAGCTCAAATTAGACACAATGCTTTAGAAGCAGCTCGTATTGCTTCTAACAGATACATGCAAAGATCTGCTGGTAGATTAGGATACCACTTAAAATTAAGAGTATACCCTCACAACATCGTAAGAGAAAACCCTATGGCAACCGGAGCAGGTGCGGACAGGGTACAAAGCGGTATGAGAAATGCTTTCGGTAAAGCAATCAGTGTAGAAGCTTTAGTAAAAACCAATCAAAAGATCATGTCTATTGATGTAAACCCTAAAAACTTCCAAGACGCTAAAACCGCTTTAAAAAGAGCAGGTATGAAAATGCCTGTATCTTGCAGAATTGTTATTGAAAAAGGTGCAGAATTAGTCAAATAAGTCTTGCACTGTTTGATTATTCTCTAAATTTTTCATTCATCCATATTCTTAATTTCATTTCATTCTAAATTAAGAAAATCTTAAAATATATTTATTTGGACTTTAATTTAATATCCAAAACGTCATTATCATTCAATTATTGAAAATTGATTAAGGACTATTGTTTAAAAAGGAGCAGAACAATGTACGTTAAAAAATTTGAAGATTTAAGTAAAGATGATTTAGGTATTGCTGGTGGTAAAGGTGCTAATTTAGGTGAATTAACCCAAGCAGGTATTCCAGTTCCTCCAGGATTTGTTGTAACCTCTAAAACTTATGATAAGTTTATGAGAGACACTGGAATTTTTAGCAAGGTTATGGATATTTTAGACCAAGTAGATATTAATAACACAAAAGAGCTTCAAGAAGCTGCAGAAGAAATCAAAGCAATTATCATTGAAACTCCTATACCTGATGGAATTTCAACTTACATTACTGAAGCTTACAACCAATTATCCGAAAGAGTTGGAGAAGAAGATGGTGCTGATGTAGCTATTCGTTCTTCCGCAACTGCAGAAGACTTGCCTGAAGCTTCATTTGCAGGTCAACAAGACACTTTCTTGCACGTTCAAGGATTGGATAATGTTATTGAATATGTAAGAAAATGTTGGGCTTCCTTATTTGAAGCAAGAGCTATTTTCTACAGAGAAGAAAACAACTTCGAACACTCTCAAGTTTACATTGCAGTAGTTGTTCAACAAATGGTTGATTCCGATAAGGCAGGTGTAATGTTCACTGTAAACCCATCCACTGGTGAAAACATTGCTTTAATCGAAGGTTCTTGGGGACTTGGTGAATCTGTAGTTAGTGGATCTGTAACTCCGGATAACTACGCTGTAGATAAAGAAACTAATGAAGTATTAAACGTTACCATTAGTGACAAGAAAACTATGTTCACTAATGAAGAAGGCGGAACCTCCATTCAAGTTGACGTTCCTGAAGATTTAAGAAAAGAAAGAGTTTTATCTGATGAGGAATTATTAGAGCTTGTTGCAATGGCTAAAAGAGTAGAAGGTCATTACGGCAAACCTCAAGATACTGAATGGGCATTCCATGATGGAAACTTATTCTTATTACAATCCAGACCAATCACTACCTTAGGCGATTCTAAGAAAGAAGAAGCTGAAGAGGAAGAAGTGGATTTAGAAGTTTTAATCAGAGGTCTTGGTGCAAGTCCTGGTTTAGCATCAGGTACTGTTAAAGTCATTTTAAGTCTTGATGAACTTGATAAAGTTCAAGAAGGAGACGTAATGGTAACCACTATGACCACTCCTGATATGGTGCCAGCTATGAAAAGAGCTACCGGTATCGTAACTGATGAAGGTGGAGTAACCTGTCACGCAGCTATTATCTCAAGAGAATTAGGAATTCCTTGTGTAGTAGGTACTGGAGACGCAACAACTACCTTAAAAGAAAATGATGAAGTTACTGCTGACGGTAAAAAAGGTTTAGTATACAAAGGTATCATTAAAGGTGCTGAAAGTGAAGAAGCAAGTGCTGGTGCAATTCAAGTGTCTGCAACTCCTTTAATCACTGTAACTGAAGTTAAAGCTAATGTAAGTATGGCTGAAGCAGCTCCAAAAGCAGCAGCAACCGGTGCAGATGGTGTAGGATTACTCAGGACTGAACACATGATGTTATCCACTGGTGTTCACCCAAGAAAATTCATCCTTGATGGTGAAGAAGACAAATTGGTTGATACAATTGCTGAAGGTGTTTTAAAAGTAGCGGATGAATTCTATCCAAAACCTGTATGGTACAGAACCCTTGATGCTCCTACCGATGAGTTCATCACCCTTGAAGGTGGGGAAAATGAACCTAGAGAACACAACCCAATGTTAGGTTGGAGAGGTATCAGAAGAGAATTGGATGAACCTGAAATCTTAAAAGCAGAATTCAAAGCAATTAAAAAGCTTCACGATAAAGGTTACAAGAACATTGGAATCATGATCCCATTATCACAACATCCTTCCGAGCTTAGAAGAGCTAAGGAATTATGTAGAGAAGTAGGTATGGAACCTCAAGTGGATGTTGAATTTGGTATGATGGTTGAAATTCCTGCAGCAGCTATATTGATTGACGAATACATTGCAGAAGGAATTGACTTTGTAAGTCTCGGTACCAATGACTTGACCCAATACACTCTTGCAGTAGACAGAAACAATGAGTTCGTTGCAAAACACTACAGAGAAGAACACCCTGCAGTAATGGCTTTAATTGAAAGAACCATTAAGCATTGTGCAGCAGCAGGTGTAACTTGCAGTATCTGTGGTCAAGCAGGTAGTGTACCTCATATTGTTGAAAAACTTGTTAAATTTGGAATTACCAGTGTATCTTCCAATACTGATGCTGTAGAGGAAGTAAGAAAGACTGTAGCAAGAGCTGAAAAGAAAATCATGCTTGATGCAGCAAGAAAACAATTATAATTCTGAATTTACTTTGATTTAAAAGTTTAATCTTTTAAATCTTTATTTTTTTATTTATTTTAAGAAGTTTAATTTATTTTTAATTTTTTTTATTTTCAACATTAAAAAAATATGATTTTATTTTTATTCATTTCATTTTATTTTTAAGTTCAGGTAATTTTTATGAATGAAAAACCAATATCTCATGATGAAATTTTCAATCAATTAGATGAATTTCAGGCAATGGATTGCAAATATTCTGATGGAAGAATTTTAGGTTCCATGTGTACAGAAGCGCACCCTATTGCAAAAGAAGCTTTTTTTAAATTCATTGATTCCAATTTGGGAGACCCTGGTCTATTCAAGGGAACCAAATTATTGGAAGATAAGGTTTTGAAGATGATTGGTTCCTTTTTATCTATTGAAGACCCTGTTGGCCATATGGTTACTGGCGGTACTGAAGCTAATATTATGGCAATCAGGTCTGCAAGAAATATTGCAAGAGATAAAAAGGGAATTAAAAAAGGAGAATTAATAGTTCCTAAATCCGCTCATTTTTCTTTTAAAAAAGCAGCTGATATGCTTGATTTGAAATTGATTCGTGTAGACTTGGAAGAGAATTACCGTATCGATCCTAAATGCGTTGATGATAACATCACTGAAAATACTGTAGCTATTGTTGGTATTGCAGGCACTACAGAGCTTGGAATGATTGACCCTATAGAAGATTTGTCCAAAATAGCTATTCAAAATGATATTCATCTACATGTAGATGCCGCATTCGGTGGTTTTTCCATTCCTTTCCTAAAAGATAAGGGATATGATTTACCAAACTTTGACTTTTCACTTGAAGGTGTCAAATCCATTACCGTAGATCCACATAAAATGGGGCTTTCACCAATTCCTTCTGGAGGAATTTTGTTCAGAGACCAATCCTATTTGGATGCAATGTCTGTTGATTCCCCATACTTGACAATCAAAAATCAGTCTACCATTGTAGGCACCCGTTTAGGCGCTTCTGCAGCTGCAACATATGCTGTGATGAGCTACTTGGGAAAAGAGGGTTATTCAAGCAATGCTATTGAAGCAATGGAAAAAACTCACTTTTTAGCAGAAAACCTTAAAAAGTTAGGATATGAATTGGTTGTCGAGCCTAAATTGAATATTGTTGCTTTCAATCATCCATATTTAGAGACTTTTGAATTGGCTCAATTGCTTGAAGAAAGAAATTGGAAAATATCCTGCTCTTCCTATCCTAAAGCCATTAGGGTTATCTTAATGAATCATATTAAAAAGGAACATTTGATTGAACTTTTAAATGATTTGGATGAGATCAACAAATCTCTTTAATTTTTTTACTTATTTTTTATTTATTTTTACTTATTTTTTACTTATTTTTTACTTATTTTTTTTTATATTTTCAATGTTTTAATATTCTCAATTTTTTCTAATTTTTTAATTTTTTATCACATTTATATGCTTTGATGTATATAATTAATATTTTTATATTATTTCATTTGATGTGATTTAATTATATTGAAAATATATTAAATTATTTTATACTTTTTTAACAATACCTATGATTTAATCACCCATTATTTTAATTAAAACATATTAAATTTTTTAGCAGATTTTCACTTTTACACAATTACTATTTTACACACTTTGAAATAATTTTTTACATTGGAAAATTTTATAAATTTTAAAAAAATATCTAATTATATGAAAAAAATACAAACTCCAATCAGTGATGATGTTGTAAATGATTTGAAAGTCGGGGATAAGATATCATTATCCGGCTTAATGTATTGCGGTAGAGATGCAGTTTTACCAAAATTGGCCAAATCTATTGAAAACGATGATACAGACAAGTATCCTTTTGACTTTAAGGGCATGGCTATTATGCATACTGCATTTAGCGTTGCAGGAATTGCTCCAACTACAAGCAATAAAACTGAAATAGAATCATCAATTCCAACATTATCTAAAGCGGGAGTTAAGTTTCATATAGGAAAGGGATCTTTATCTGATGAGACAAAGGAAAGCCTAAATAAGTATAATTCCGTTTTCATTGTCACTCCACCAGTGGCTGCACTACTCACAAATAATGTCCTATCAAAGAAATGTGTGGCTTATGAAGAGGAAGGAATGGAAGCTTTCTTCGAATTGGAAGTTAAGGACATTCCAGGAATTGTGGCCATTGCACACGGTGAGTCTTTATAGTTTATTTTTTTTTTTTAGACTGGATTAGATTTTTCATTTCCTATTTTTTATGCATATTATTTTTCAAATGCTCTTTTTAATTTTATATACTATTTTTTAGATAATATTAATTAGAACTTTTTTAGGGGTATTTTAATGCAAAGGAGGGGAACAACTAATCTGCCACTGCATGGAGGGCATACGCCAAGATGGTTATTTGATAGAATGACTAAATTGTCTGGTGCAATCTCTGAAGTGGTAATAGAGGAATATGGAACTAATGAATTCTTAAACCGTATATCTGACCCTTATTGGTTCCAAGCATTCTCATGTGTCATAGGCTTTGATTGGCATTCCTCTGGAACAACTACAACCACACTTGGAGCATTGAAATCCTCAATTGATCCAGAAAAGCATGGAATCTATATCTCTGGAGGTAAAGGAACCGCATCCCGAAAAACTCCACAAGGAATAGAAAGGGCAGGAGAAATATTCAATCTTAAAAGCTCAAATATTGAAGACATGATTCATTCAAGCAAATTATCCGCAAAGGTGGACAACTCATGCTTGCAGGATGGATATAATTTATATGTCCATAACTTCTTCATCACTGAAAAAGGGGATTGGGCAGTAGTGCAACAAGGAATGAACACTGCAACAAAATACGCAAGGCGTTATCATTGGATGGGTGAAAATGTTGCAAGTTTTCTAGAGGATCCTCATAATGGAATATCCTGTGATAAAAAGGAAAATGAGGCATTGAACATGGCTTCAAAGGATAGTGTTGAAGCACAAAAAATCAGTGTTGATTTGATTAATGACAATCCTGACCATTTAAGGAGTTATTTCAAAAGAAAAGATTCCAATCAACTTCTTTTAACAGATTTTAGCATAGATGAAACAAATTCCCTTACCTTGCCTGAACATCATCAAGTCTTGGATATGGATTTGTCTGATAAGGAATTTGAAGTTTTAAAGAATGCTTGGGAAATTCAGCCGGAAAAGTACGAGGACTTGATTTTGCTTCAGGGAATCGGTCCTAAAAAAATCAGGGCTCTTGCTTTAATCTCTGATTTGGTCTTTGGTGAGCCTGCAAGTTGGAAAGACCCTGTAAAATATTCTTTTAGTCATGGTGGAAAGGATGGTTTTCCTTATCCTGTTGATAGGGATGTTTATGATCATTCCATAGCCACTGTAAAGGATGCACTTCATCAGGCAAAATTAGATAAATATGATAAAATGAAAGCTTTAAAACGTTTGGATGATTTTATTTCTTAGGTGTTATGGTGAAAAGATAAATAAATTATTGTAAAATAATTTATTCTTCTTTTATGGTGAATGATTTTATTTTTTTATTCTTCTTTGTTGATTTTTCTATTTTCATCATGGATACTTACAGTTTTTCCATGAGCTGTTGGAATAACTTCAAATACAGGATTTTCAAATTCCAAATCAAATTCCTTTCCTTCCATCAAAAGATGTTGGAAAATCGCAAGTGCTGCAACTTCAGAATGAGGTTGTGTTGTTACGGAAACATTCCAATCAGCATTCTTATAGACTTTTGTAGGTACTTTTGCTCCACCAACGATGATTAGGATATCATCACCGGTTTCACGCACTTCATCTACAATTTCATGAGCTTGAGAACCATACATGGTTAAATGAACTATTTTTCCTCCATTTTCTCTCCAGTTCATTATTACTTCCATATATGAATTGTTATATTCGATTTCAAAGTCTCCTCCCCATCTGTCTGCAATATCTCTTACGCTTTTCATCATGCTGTGGTCTTCTTCTCCTGCCAACCACACTTTACTTGCTCCAAAAGCTCTTGCAGTTAAGCATACATGGGTTGTTATACGTGTGTCTCTTCCTATTCTGTGGTCTAATCTTAAAACGTTTATATTCATTGTTTCACTCTTTTACAATAAGATAATTGATAATTTTAATTATTATTTTTTTAGTTTTTATTTTTTTAATTATTTTAATTCTTAAGTTTTTTTTAGTTAATTTAATAATTTAAATTAAAGAACTGAAATTTATTGAAATCAATACTAACATAGCGAGTAATGAGAAAAGTCTGCCCAATTCATTAGAGGTTCCAAGAACATCTCCATTTGCAATTTTAAGATGTTTTTTAGCTATTAATGCTGTTAATGCTCCGCCGAATGCTCCTCCAATGATACCTAAAAGCCCTATGTGGATTCCAGGCCCTAAGCTTAATGCTACAGCAATTATAAAGCAAATGATCAATCCAACAACATAATTCTTCAAGTTCATGTACTTTATGAAATATTTGCCGATTCCTTCTTCAGATGCTTGAGAGCATATGCAACAGGTTGTTAAGCCTATCTTTGCGGCAATTTCTGCTACAATAATCAATAAAAGTAAATTAAAGCTAACTGCATATGCATAATTAATTAAAGAGGTAAATGCAGCTATTGTGATTGTTCCTACAATAAATCCAGTAGCTATTCCTCCAACTCCAGTCATAGGATCTTTCATAATGCTCAATTTTTTCTCTGGAGAGCCGTGGACCATCACTCCATCTCCAAAGTCCATAAGTCCATCAAAATGATTAAATCCATTTATCAGTAATAAAAATCCATAGACTATTGCAGCAATCAAAAATGGGTCAAAATGGATGAATTTTGCTAATATGAATGCGATTATTGTGGCTATTAATCCTATAAGCCCATTTAAGACTGGCCAGAACCAAGTTAGCCTTGCCATTTCATCAATAGTTGTGTAAATGTTTAAAGGGAGTATTGTTGAGAAAGTCAATAATCCTCCAATTGAACGTAATATTGAAGGGTTTTGCTTTTCAAAGTAGTCATCATTATTTTCATTTTTCATATTTTCAAATCCATCAATTCTTTAATATCTATCAATTCCAACATGTCATTCTTCAATATCCATCAATAATCGTAAATTTTATTCTTCGAGTATCTTTGTCATGCATCCTCCAATCAAACCTGCAAATGCATTTGATAAAACAGGTCCCAAACCATATAATATTCCTGGCTTTTCTTTTGAATATCTTCTGAAGTTCAGCAAAGCCTTAGTTCCAGCTATTTGATTTGCAATTGTTGCACCAATAATCTCATCTGGATAGAAATGAACCAGTTTTTCATTTAAGTTTATTTCACGGACTCTTCCTTTTTGAAGGTCTTCCTCCAGCCTAATTGCTGCAATTAAGAGAGCGTTAATGTTTTTATCGCTAACTGATTTAAGCAATTGCTTTTCCAATCTTTCTTCCAATTCTTCAGTTTCTTCCATATTTTCTAGAAGGCTCATTCCAACTTCAATCATATCTCCAATTTGGATTCCTTTACTGACAAGATAATCAAGTATTCCGATGTTCAAATCAATCTTTTCCAATGCATCTTCACAACTAATTACAACTGCATCTTCAATTCTTTCTATGAATTCATCTAAATCTATATCATCATCCTCATATTCCATATTGGTTATGTCTAAACCGATTTCCATTATATAATCTTGATCTAAAGTCTCTTCTGGAAGATTGGATGCAATAACCAGGAAATCATTATTGTTTAGGATATGATTTATGTGGGCTGGCAAGTGAAGTGATTCAAAGAATTTTGCTTTTTGCTTAGTAGCTACCTTATAAAGTTGTATGAGCAATTTAGGGCTGAATGCATGATTCAAAAGAATTATTTGTCCAAAATCAAGTTTAGCATTCTCAAATCCTTTCCAGCTATTGACAACTTTCAGTTCATTGTAAAAATCCTGAACTTCAAGGTCATTGGAAATTACAGTAATGACAGTTATATCCTCATAAGTGTTGCTTATGAAATCTATTTTATCAAAGCTTTGAGCGATATAACCTCCATCAATATCATTATTTTCCTTATATTCTTCAGTGATTTCCATTAACTCAACATCATTTAGTGGTTCATCCTCATTTTCTCTATTGAAACTGATGTAATTATCCGACAAGACCATGATATTTTCTATAATGTCAATTCCATCACTTATTTCCAAATCACTGAATGTTAAAAAATAATCTGGATTATTAATGTATAAAGCATCTTCGTTCTTAATCAATTCACCGTTCACTAGCTTGTTTTGGATGCTTTGGATTTTCTTATTTTTTGCATTGTTTTTACTTTTTTTAGACAATTAAATTCCTCTTTTCAATTGCTTTGAATCCTACCCTTAATGATTTCTCTAATTTTGGATTGATTATCCTAATTATTGTTTCGTATTATGAATATATTTTTATAACAAATATTATTTAATTGTAATTATATATATTATTTTAGAGAATTATTTAGAGAATATTAATATAATTATTTAGAGAATATTAATATAATTATTTAGAGAATATTAATATAATTATTTAGAGAATATTAATATAATTATTTAGAGAATATTAATATAATTATTTAGAGAATATTAATAAATTATTTAGAGAATTTAATACAATTATTTAGAGATTAATTTTGATTGTAATTTAAGCTTAAGGGAGTAATTTTATGGTTTATATTATTGACCCTCAGAATGCAGGAATATCTGGGAATATGATTATTGGAGCTCTTGTAGACTTGGGAGCTGACGGGGAAAAGGTTAAAGGTCTTATGGAAGATGTGGCAGTTGACTTTGGTGAGGTTGAAGTCTCCTTAAACAAGGTAAATAAGTCAGGAATTGATGCTACATTTTGCAATGTAAAGACTATTGATGAGGATAATGAAAACAACCATCATGTTCATTTTCCAGATTTCATGGAAAAAATTGATCTCTTGAAATATGCAGATATTGAAAATTTAACCGATGAAATGGTTGAAATGGCTAAAAAGGTATTTAAGAGGATAGCTATTTCAGAGTCAAGAGTCCATGGCAAAAGCCTTGAAGAAGTTCATTTCCATGAAGTAGGTGCTGCAGATGCTGTAGCAGATGTTTTAGGTTCCATTTGCGCTTACTTTGATTTAGGAATGGATAAGGATAAGGTAGTTGGTCTTCCTATTGCTGTTGGCGGTGGAGTGGTTGAAACTGCTCATGGAAGAATTCCTGTCCCCGCTCCTGCAAGCTTGGACATTCTTAAAGGATTAAATGAGGATTCCTTTAAAGATTTTTCAAAAGGAGAAGCTAAATGCATTGGAGGTCCGGTCAATTCTGAACTTGCAACACCAACCGGTTGCGCTTTGTATATGGAGTTTTGTGATGAATTTTTGGAATTCGCTCCTATGATGTCTCCTGAAGAGATTGCATACGGTTGCGGTTCAAAGGAATTCGATTTCCCTAATGTGTTAAGAGTCGTTAAATCCAGAAATGTCAATGGAAAACATAAGGTTTCTGTAATTGAAACCAATATTGACCATATGTCTGGTGAGGAATTAGGATTCTTGTTTGATTTGCTCTTGATTGAAGGGGCTAGAGATGTTTCAATAGTGCCTATTACCATGAAGAAAAATAGACCAGGGCATTTAATTAAAGTTATCTCAAAACCAGATTTAGTTGACCATTTAGTAAATATCCTCTTTAGGGAAACCGGCACTTTAGGTATTAGAGTCTCTGAAAACACTCATAGAGGAGTTGCTGAAAGGCAATTTGTTCCTTTGGATATTAATGTTGGCAATCATATTTATACAATCAACTTTAAGATAGGGTTGATTGGAGATGAAATCATTTCTCATAGGCCTGAATATGAGGATTTACGCAGAATCTCTGTAGAGCAGGATATTCCTTTAATTGAAGTGAGAGATGTTGCAAACACTATGATTCGTGATTATTTAGAAAACAATAGAGAGTAAAAAGAAATTCTTAAATATGAATTACAATAAGTATTATGTGTGAAAATATTAAAAAAATGTGAAAATATGAAAATTCCAAGATTAAATTTAGCATTTTTATCAAGATTTTTTATCATATTGGCTCTTGTATTATTGATATATAATGAGTTTAAACTTCAATCTAGTTTAGTCGCATCCATTTCTTTAATATTTGCGGTCTTATCTGTTCTTTGTATGGTCATATTTGCCATTCGATTCAGACAAGGTAAATATAATCAGGGTTTTCAGATTGTAGTTGAAACAGATGTGGATAGGGCTTTGAAGGATGGTGTGATATCTGAGGAGCAAGCGGAATCCATTCCAAGACGTGTTGTTCTCAATACTAAAGACCTTATATTAAATGTCATTTTTAATTTTGCAATTGCTAATCATTTTGATTTGATTCCTATTGACATTCTTAGGGAGATATTGCCTCATGTCCCACCTGCTCATTTAGAGCATTTGTATGAGGAATCCCGTGAAATCAGTGATGATTTGAATGATTATTTCAGAGCACAGAAATTTGCAAACAAGGCAGATGTCATCACCAGATCAGATGAGATTAAGGAATACTTAGCTAAAACCTATCCTTGGATGGCTCCTGAAACTTTACAAAACACTTATGATTATTTCTTTTTAGGAATTGGAAATGGATAAATATTTTTATTCATTTTCTTTTTTTATCATTCCAATAATAGTTTCATATCTTACGAATTAATTAAATCATTATTATCTTATTATTATCCTATTATTATCCTTATTATTATCCTATTATTATCATTATTATTATCCTTATTATTATCAATATTTCAGATTCTTTGAAAATGAATTCTTAAAAATAGCTTTTTTTGTTTAATTTTAAATAAGGTGTAAAGAGATTAAATCTAATAAATATAGATTCTAATAAATATTAGATTAATCTAAAAAAAAAATAAAAAGATAATGGTAAAAATTACCATTATTCATCTAAAGGTTTAATCAACATTAAGTTGTCACCTGCGTTTACAGTGTCACCTTCTTCTACGAAAATTTGTTCTACAATACCTTCCTCTTCAGCGTAGATATCGTTTTCCATTTTCATAGCTTCAAGAACTGCAACTACAGTACCTTTTTGGACTTTATCTCCAGTGTTTACTTTAATCTTAAGCACCATACCTTGCATGGATGCAGTTAATGCACCAGGAATAGGGCCTACATTTCCACTGCCTCCTTGTTGGCCGATTTGCATGTAACCGGTAGGCATGATTTTTACATCGAAGATATCTCCATCAACTTCTACAGAGTATTCAGTTGGAATAGCGCTAAGGTCATCATCACCGCTACCGCCAATGTGAACTTCTGGGAATGGTTCCTCTTCGAGGTCGCCTTTAAGGAATTGTTTAGCAACTGGAGGTAACATTGCGAGAGTAAGTACATCTTCCTCTTTCTTGATGATTCCTAACTCTTCACCTTCTTTTTTGAAGTTTTCGTATTCAGGTTCAATTAAATCTGCAGGTCTGCAGGTAATACGTTCCTCATCACCAATGATCTTTTGAGCAATCTCTTCATTGATTGGTGCTGGAGCACGCCCATAGAAACCTTTCATGTAATCTTTAACTTCGTTGGAAACGATTTTGTATCTTTCACCGTTTATAACGTTCATTACAGCTTGAATACCAACGATTTGGCTAGTTGGAGTTACGAGTGGAGGGTATCCCATATCCTTTCTCACACGAGGCATTTCTTCCAATACATCTTGGTATCTGTCTAATGCATTTTGCTGTTTTAATTGTGAAATTAAGTTGGAAAGCATTCCACCAGGGATTTGGTACATCAATACGTCAGTGTCGATTCTTTCACTAATAGGATCGATGTATCCTTCGTATTTTTCCCTAAGGGTTTCGAAGTATTTTTTAATTTGGTTTAATGCTTTTAAATCAAGACCAGTGTCGAATTCAGTGCCTTGTAAGGATGCTACAATACTTTCTGTTGGAGGTTGGGAAGTACCCCAAGCGATTGGTGAAATAGCAGTGTCTAAAATGTCAACACCTGCTTGGCATGCAGCATAATAACTGATAGGAGTCATACCACTGGTACAATGTGAGTGTAAGTTAACTAATAAATCAGTTTCTTCTTTTAATCTTGTAACCAATTCAAATACAACAGACGGGGTGATTAAACCAGCCATATCCTTAATAGCTATTGAATCACATTCTAATGCTTCAAGTTCTTTTGCAAATTCCACGAATTTGTCGATAGTGTGAACTGGACTAATGGTGTAGCTGATAGTTCCTTGAACATGAGCACCTTGCTCTTTAGCTACTTTAATGGATTGTTGCATGTTCCTAATATCGTTCATTGCATCAAAGATTCTAAAGATGTCAATACCGTTTTCATAGGATTTTTCTACAAATTTAGTTACAATGTCATCAGCATAATGTTTGTATCCGAGTAAGTTTTGACCTCTAAGGAGCATTTGCAATGGAGTTTCAGTAAAGTTTTCCTTCAATATTCTTAATCTTTCCCAAGGGTCTTCGTTTAAAAATCTAATACAAGTATCAAAGGTAGCTCCACCCCATGCTTCTATAGCATGATATCCCACTTTATCCATTTCTTCAATAATAGGGACCATATCTCTTGTTCTCATTCTGGTTGCTAAAAGGGATTGGTGAGCATCTCTGAATGCGGTTTCGGTTATTTTCACTTTCATCTTTACACCTCACTAAAATTTTTAAATATCATGATAAATTTAATTCAAAATCATATTTATGATTTTCAAAAAAATTTCTAATTTATTATTTCTAAATCACATACGATTATTTTACATTATATTATTATTTATTGTTATAACTACTAATAAAAGTTATCTATTTTTTGACTATATTTAATCTATTATACTTAAAAAAAGTGTAAAAAGTTTATTAGAATGATATAAAATCAAAAAATATTTTAAAAAAAGTTAATTAAGGAAAATTAGTAAAAAAAGTTATTAAAAAGAAAGTTATTAAAAAAATTAGAAAAATAAAAAAAGAAAAAGTTAAGAAATAAGTCTTAACGTTCGATTTCTCCATTAATGAATGCTTCAACATTAGCTGCTGCTTCATCATCAGTGAATTGGATTGGAGGGTGTTTCATAACATAAGATGAAATTGAAGTTAATTGTCCACCAATTCCTCTTTCAAGTCCTAATTTACAGCAACGAATAGCGTCAATTACACATCCTGCAGAGTTAGGAGAATCTTCTACACTTAATCTGAGTTCAATGTCCATTGGCACGTCACCAAAGGTTTTACCTTCCATTCTTAAGAAACAGATCTTGTTGTCTTTTTGCCATGGTACGTAATCACTTGGACCAATGTGAATGTCATGAGGATCCATTCTTTCTGCAAGTACGGATTGAACAGCTTCAGTTTTAGATTCTTTTTTAGAGTCTAAACGTTTTCTGTTTAACATGTTCAAGAAGTCAGTGTTTCCACCAGTGTTGATTTGGTAAGTGTGAATTAATTTAACACCTCTTTCCTTAAACAAGTTACTTAAGGTTCTGTGTGTAATGGTTGCACCGATTTGTGCTTTAATGTCGTCACCAACAGCAGGGAGTCCTTTTTCTCTGAATTTTGCATCCCATTCTGGGTCACTTACAATAAATACTGGCATACAATTAATATAAGCAATTTCTGCATCTAATGCACATTGTGCATAGAATCTTGCAGCTTCTTCAGAACCTACTGGCAAATAACTGAGTAATATTTCTGCTCCGCTTTCTTTCAAGACTTCAACAACGTCTACTGGCTCTTCATCAGCTACTATGAATGTATAATCATCTTCGAATTCTGCCATATGTTCACTGACACCATCAAGAACAGGTCCCATTTGGACAACTACATCGCTTTTTGGTATTTCTGGTTGGAATACTGTAGTACAGTTTGGTTTTGCAAAGATAGCTTCATCAACAGTTTTTCCAACTTTTCTTGAATCAATATCGAAAGCAGCGACTACTTCTATGTCAGTTGGATCCCATTCACCGATTTTCCAGTGCATAAGGCCGATTGCATCTTCAGGATTCTTATCTTTATAATAATAGATTCCTTGTATAAGGGAACTTGCACAGTTTCCTATTCCTACTACAGCTATTTTAATTTTGCTCATATTTTCACCAGTAATAAAATAATTATAATTCTTGATTTTTTCAATTCGTTATTGCTTAAATAAAGTATCTTTTGATTTTTTTAAAAATTTATATAAACATTATTGAATAAAAATAAATATAAATCATATTACTTTAATATATTATCATTTATTTATATAAATCTTTTTAAAAATTGATGAATTTTCAAGAAATAATCCTTTATATTCTTAAATTTGATTTGGATTTAGATTTTTAATCGGTGGTTAAATGAAAAAAGTTATTTTAATAGCATTTTATTTTAATCAGGTAAATGAAATTGCTTCAAAGCGTTTAAGGGCACTCGCAAAATATTTGCCTCAATTTGGATGGGAACCGATAGTCATTGTTCCTGATTTAGGTTTCATTCTAAAGGAAAATGATAATTTAAATTGCAGAATCATTTACACTGAATATGAGGATATGTTCAGTCATTTTTCCAATAAATTTAAGAAATCTAAATCATCCGATTCTAGAGATTCTAGAGATTCTAGAGATTCTATAGATTCTAGAGATTCTAAAGATTCTAAAGATTCTATAGATTCTAAAAATTCTATAGAATTTAATGATAAAAAGCTAAAGGATTCCACATCCTATTCCAATCCGATTGCTTCAAAAGCCATTTCAATTGCTGGTGAAGTCTTTGCATATCCTGATGGGATGAAATACTGGCATGAATCTGCATTTAAGGAAGCTTCTAAAATTATGGATGAGGAAGAGATTGATGCTATCATAAGCTCTTCCTGGCCTATAACCTGCCATACAATTGCAAAGGATTTAAAGGAGCATCAGGATATTCCTTGGATAGCAGACTTAAGGGACCTTTGGAATTTAAATCCATATGTTTCACACACTTTCATAAGAGATTATTTTGAAAAAAGATTAGAATTGAAGACATTTGAGAATGCAGACGCTTTAACTACCACTACTGATTTGGCTGCAGAAACATTGTCCACTTTACATCCAATGAGTAAGATAGTTCCAATTTTATCCGGTTATGATAAGGATGACTTCAAGTTTTTAGAGGAATTAGTTTCTAAAAATGACAATTTTTCCAATGATTTTTCAGAAAAATTGAAGTTCATTTATGCAGGGTCCTTGTATGGTGGTAAGAGAGACCCAACTTATTTATTTGAAGCCATTCGCCAATTAGAGGATGAAGGCAAATTGGATTCATCTAAAATTTCAATTGAATTTTACGGTGACAGCACAGGTTTGGAAGAGATAGCTAGCCGTTATGGTCTTTTGGATATCGTTCATATTGGGGGAAAAATAGCTCATGAGGAAGTGTTGAAAAAGCAATTAGAGAGTGATGTTCTCCTCCTGATATCTTGGGATAATGAAAAGGAAAAGATGTTTATTCCTGGAAAGATCTACGAATATTTTGCATTGAAGAAACCTGTTTTATCCATCGGATATAAAGAAGGTTCCCTAAAGGATTTAATTGAGGAAACTAAAGTTGGATATCATGTTTCAAGTTTAGAGTCAACTAAAGAAGCTTTATTGAACATTTATGATGAATTTGTTGAAAATGGAACTGTTGAATTAAATGCAGATATAAATATTGAAGATTATTCAATGGAAAATATGGCTAAAAAATTTGCTGACTTATTGAATGAATTAGAAAATTAACAATTTCAAAAAGATTAATGATTTAATAATATTAACAATTATATTTAAAAAAATAAAGATTTATACTTATAAAATTATAAATTTATTTAGAAGATAAATTGAGGAAATAAAATGAATGCCTATTTAGAAATAATCCGTCCAGGAAATGCAGTTATGGCCGCTATTGCTGTAATATTGATGATGTTTGTTGGTCATTATTACGAATTGCCTATAATCATCTGTGCACTGATTGTTTTCGTATGTACCGGTGCAGGAAATACCATCAATGATGTTTTTGATGTGAAGATAGATGAAATCAACAAGCCTAATCGCCCTATTCCATCAGGAAGAATCAGTCTTGAAAATGCAAGAAATTATTCTTATGTTCTCTTTGGAATAGGTATCGCTTTAAGCCTTGTAGACAGTTATTTGGTAAATTCAATTTGGCCTTCTGTAATTGTCATTCCTGCTGCAGTCATAATGTATCTTTATGCAAGAAACTTAAAGGCAATGCCACTCATTGGAAATCTTACTGTAGCTACTTTAACAGGGTTCTGTTTTGTAATAGCTGGTGTTGTCATAGCATGCGCTACAAACTCATTAAAGATTTTATTTATCTCAATTTATTTAGGATTATTTGCAATGTTCATGACATTGGCACGTGAAATAGTGAAGGATATGGAAGATATTGAAGGGGATAAACAGGAAGGGGCAAGAACTTTCCCTATTCTTTATGGAAAGAGAATACCTTCAATAATTTCAATAATCTTGATTGTAGTTACAACTTTAATGTGCCCTATTCTTTACATTTTCAAAATCTTTAATCTTGGATATATGGTGATAATGATTGTGCCTATAATCATCTTTTTGTATAGCGCTTATATCTTAAAGTTGAATCCTCCTGAAGAGACATGTGCTAAGGTTTCTAAAAATCTAAAAATAGCTATGCTAATCAGTTTTGTAGCATTTGTAGTTGGATCATTTAATGTTTTTAGCTTTTTATAATTTTTAAGTATTATGTTAAGTTTAATCTAATTTATTTTTGAATTATTTTTGAATTCGGTTGTTAAAATTTAAATGGAATTATTGGATTGGTGAAATTATGCTGTTTAAAAGTATTTCAGACGATTTGAATATCTCTAAGAATGATTTTTTCCATTTGTTCATTTTAACAGTCTTTAGCATTCTAATCACTTATACCCTCATAAATTTCAATCAGGTTTTAGGAATTTACTGTTCTGATGTTTTCATTTATTTATCAAATTCCCTTGTTTTTGCAGGTTATGACTCAAGTGTCATGTATCTGTACTTGTCTCCAGTTATTTGCATTTTAACAGCTATTTTATTCAAATTAGGGGTTTTATCTGAAATATCTCTTTATATTGTAACTGGAATCTTTTGCATATTTGCAAACATAGGAATTTACGTGCTTTTAAAGAATAAGTTCAGTTCATTAGTAAGCCTTTGCGGAGCATTTCTTTTCGGAAGCTTTTCCCTTTCATTGCTTTGGTGGGCAAATGGAACATTGGATGTGCCTGCAGTAGCTTTATCAATTTGGACAATCATTTTCATTATTCTTGCTGTTGATAAGGATTCAAAATATTATATGATAGCTATTCCCTTCTTTATTTTAGCTGTTTTCACACGTTACACTGCATTATTCTTACTCCCTTTGATATTTTTGTATTATCTTTCCAAGCATGATTTTTTCACAAATCTGGATTTATTGATTGTGAATAGGCAAGAATTTTCTAAAAAACTCAAATCCTACATAAAAAGCGAGGAATTTAGGAATATTTTAAAATCATGTGCAATAGCTTTTGTTTTAGTTGTGTTCTTTTCAGCTACAATTTTATCATATGGGTCTAGTTTGTCATTCTTAACACAAAGCTCAACATTTGCATCAGGATCTAAAGGAGAAGTTATTGACAATGCATATACAACAGACACATTCTTTTATCTTCATGATTTTCCGAATTTCCTATACTCAGATTATGTGAATTTTGATAATGTAATTCCAGTATTGAACGGTTCAAATCCAATGTCATTTTTCTTGATAGGACTATTTGCAATTGGAATTTTGCTATTTGTCTATAAATTGATCAATGTCAAGAAAAAAGAGCTGTCTAAGCACAGGCATCTTGTAGGGATCTTATTTGTTGTGCTCTTAGCCATTTCAATTCTATGCTTTAAGATTAATTCAATCATCACAATTAGCATCATATTAATTGATTTGGTTATTTTGTTTTCATTTTTCAGGAAAATTGGCATTGATAGAGAGATATATTCAACAGATATTCTCATGTTGGCATGGTTTTTGGTTTACTTCATCTTCTTCACATTCTTGAATATTAAGGTGAACAGATACATAATAACCGTTTTTCCAGCTTTCATTTATTTTGTGATTTATGCTTTAAATGAAATTTTGGATTTGTCTAAGAAGTTTAAGTTCTTTGAGTTTAAAAAACAAAATCTTTTAAATATTATTCCAATAATCCTGATTATATTTTGCATATTCTCTGCATTCGCATTCACATCTACAGTTCATTATAATGAGGATTTCAATAAGAATAAGGTAATTGCAGATTATTTAACTGAATATGACTCTGATTATATGTCAAAGGATGTTGCTGTATTCCATCAAAGGTCTTACAATTGGTTCCTAAAGATGTATACAATCCCAATAACAGATGATCAATTGGATTATTTAGAGTCAAGCAATATCACTTATTACATATCTGATGATAATTTCAATTTATCAAATTACACTATGATTTATCAAAAAGAAGGTTTATATTTATACGAGAGGATTAATTAAAATATATTTTGATTTTTAATCATAAATTTTAAGTTGGTGAATTTTATGAAAATTTTACATGTTGCACATTTCTTTTATCCTTGCTTGTCTGCAGGAGGGGTGGTTAATGCAAGCTATCAAATCGCATCCAATCAAAGCAAGGATAATGATGTAAAAGTCATCAGTTCTGATTCATGTAAAGAAAGATTAAAATTCCCAAATGGTCGCTATGATGTTGATGTGAATGGAATAAAAGTTGATTATTTCAGAAACCTCTCTAATGGATTTAAGCTTAAAACTATGTTAGATACTCCATTGGCAGCACCATTTAAGATTAGAAAAGACATTAAAGACTACGATATTGTGCATATTCATGAGCATAGGCAAACTTTAGCCATTCTTGCAAGCTATTTTGCAAGGAAAAACAATATTCCATACATTGTACAGGCTCATGGGTCAGTTCTCCCTTTCTTCCAAAAGGAAGGGCTAAAGAATATTTTTGACAAAGTATTTGGATTTAAGATACTTCATAATGCATCATGTGTATTTGCACTTACTGAAGTGGAAAAGGAACAGTATTTGAAAATGGGTATTGATGAGGATAAAATAGAAATTGTTCCTCTTGGAATCAATTTGGAAGAGTATGAAGATCTCCCATCTTTTGGCAGATTCCGCTCTAAATTCAATATTGGTGAAAGTGATAAGCTAATTCTTTTTGTAGGTAGAATTCATGAAATAAAAGGGCTTGACCTATTGATTGATGCATTTAATGATTTGATTAATCAAAATAGCCTAGAAAATATTGATTGCCCTAATATTAAATTAGCTATTGTAGGTCCTGATGACGGTTATTTGACTGAACTGGAAGATAAGATTAAGGAATACTCTCTTGAAGAAAATGTCATAATCACTGGCCCATTATACAATGATGAAAAGCAGGAAGCTTTAGTGGATTGTGACTTATTTGTCATGCCTTCCAAATATGAATCATTCACCACAAGCGGTCTTGAGGCAATGGCATGTTCAAAGCCATTGGTACTGACTAAAAACAACCATATTCATGATTGGGTAGATGGAAATGTAGGTCTTGCTTGTGAAGACAATAAGGACTCCTTACGAGAATCAATTGAGAAAATCCTATTCGATGAAGAACTATCCCTAATTTTTGCTAAAAACGGCAGAAAGCTCATCAAGGAAAAATACAATTGGGACATAATCAATAATCAAATTTTAGAAATTTACAACAAAATTCTCTAATTTTTTTCAATTTTATTTCAATTTTTTTATTATAAATTAAATAAATACATAATGTTTAAATCTAATAAATTATATATAATATATTAATATAGATTTATTAGAGTGATGTATGAATTTTTTCTAATTTTAATCACTTTTTAGATTATATTTTGATAAATTTTTATCATTAATCAAATTGAGTAGGGATAAGATGAAAGTGGTAGTTTGTCAGAACTGTGGTGAAAAATATCAGCTTGATGATGAAGATGATATTAACGCATTTGAATGTTCTGTTTGT
>Ga0129307_1000554_pt1 | contig 56013 bp, 46 predicted proteins | sample P1105metagenome_FD_94437 | JGI IMG/M metagenome (GOLD analysis project Ga0129307, IMG submission 94437) | Capybara group fecal microbial communities from Wisconsin, USA - P1105 metagenome | ecosystem: Host-associated > Mammals > Digestive system > Large intestine > Fecal | place: USA: Wisconsin... | reverse complement strand
CTGGCCGATGATGTCATAGCCGGCCCGCCGGCTGTAAGGACCGGTCTGGCCGAAGCCGGAAACGGCGCCGTAGATCAGGGAGGGGTTGATCTTGCTCAGCACATCGTCATAGCCCAGGCCCAGCTTTTCCATGGTGCCGGGCCGGTAGTTCTCGATGACCACGTCGGCCTGTTTCACCATTTCCTTGAACATCTCTTTCCCTTCCGGGGCTTTGAAGTTGATGGTGCAGCCATATTTGCTGCGGTTGAAGTTGGCATAGTATACAGAGTTGTCGTTGATGAAGGGTCCCATCTTCCGGGAATCATCCCCGCCTTTGGGGTTCTCGATCTTGATCACCGTAGCGCCCATATCAGCCAAGAGGGCACAGCAGTAAGGCCCTGCCAGCACACGGGTCAGATCCAAGATTACGATACCTTCCAACAATCCTTTTGCATCATCCATTTTGCATCCTTCTTTCTTTATCCTTAAAATTTGGGTAACAGTATCAGATCACACTGTACAGGCCTACCAGACCGGCGGAGACCGTCAGGGTCAGCAGCAGGGCGGACAGAGCGAACATCTGGACGAACATCTTGTTTTCCTTTTCCTTGGTGAAGGCCGGGTCCGTAGCGTTAGCTGCCAGGATCAGGCTGCCGCCAGTGGAAGCTGGGCTGAATCCAGCAAAGGAAGCGGTCAGGCACATGATGGTAATCAGTCCTTCCGGCCGTACCCCTACCTGATCGGCGATGGAGCCAACGGTGGGGACCATGGTGGGCCAGACTACGCCGATGGCGGAGCTGAACCAGGAAAGGAGCCCGGCAGAGAGTCCTTGGATGGCCACGGCGCTTTTCGGAGTCATGATGGCGGCCAGGCCGGCGGACATGATGGTGACGCCACCTACCGCAGAAACGATGCTCATGAGCATGCCGACTCCGGTGACCATCATCAGGGTTGACCAGGGAACCGCTTTGATGGTGGCTTTTTCGTTATCCACGTTGAAGATCAGGAGGACGATGGAGACGGCGAAGGAAATCAGGCCCACATTCCGTTTGAATACGGCACACAGGACGATCATCACCAGGAACCCAGCCAGGGTGGTGATCTGTTTCCGATTCAGCGGGGGCAGGGATTCCTGTTCCTGGACGGCGATTTCTTTGACTTTGTATCCTTTATAGATGAAGTAGATCACCAGGGAAAGGACAATGGTGGTTACGGTGGAATAAATCAGCACAGCGCTCTGGTAACCGGTGATTCCCTGGGCTTGGGCCAGGTTCCCGATCAGGACGCTTTCCGGCGTCAGAGGGGAGAAACGGCCAGCCATGGAACCGATTTCACCGATGGCAGCCAGCATCACCGAATTATAACCGGTGGTCTTGGATAGGGGCAGGCTCAGGGCCGCTACGATCCCCAGAGCCGGTACACAGCCCGGCCCGATGGCTGCGATAGTGTAGCCGATCAGGTACATGATGATGGGAGCGGCTTTTACATGGCCTCCGGACATGTTGAGGAATTTCTTAGCCGTGAGCTCCAGGGTGCCGTTGTTGGTGGCGATAGTGCACAGCAGGGAAACCCCCAGCAGCATGATGAAAGTGCTGGAACTGAAGCCTTTGATGATGATGGAATCGGTTTCTCCGATAGCGGCTCCGAAGATGGTGGCGGCCAGAATGGCTACCAGTCCTACGTTCTTTTTCAGGACGAATCCTGTGATGATGACACTGACTAAAATAAGTAAAGAAATGATGGCAAGTGTCGAATTCAAGATAGTTACCTCCCTTTCGCTTTTCCCCGATTGGCCATACCGGGAAAAGTCGTCCAACGAATCGATCAAATTCATTTGCCATACTATAATGCAAATAGCGTGCCAAGAATCAAATTTTTCTTTTTTTTATAGAAAAAATCCTGTGAAAAGACCGCTGAGGCTACAGCTTCGGTACATTTCACAGGACTTTTTCTTTTTCGGATCTGCTTCCCTGGCCGGTGAGTCTGTTCTGCAGTGGAATATGCACTGTATGATCTGTGCCATACCTGTCGCAGATCGTACAGCTGTGGCACAGATGTGGAACAGATCATTGTTTCAGATGGCGATAAAAGGTGCTGCGGCTGATTCCCAGTTCCCGGGCGGCTTGGGATACATTTCCCTGGTTCCGTGCCAGGACTTCCTGGAGGACCGCAGAATCCAGCGGGGCGCTGCTGGGACGGAACGGTCGGGAGGGCGCAGGAGATACGGGGACGGGTGTCTGCTGCTGGCGTTTCCAATCTTCCTGGAGGATCTGCAGGATCTCTCCCTCCGTCTGGCCGCAGGAAAGCAGCAGGGAGATCCGTTCCACCACATTGGTCAGTTCCCGGACATTCCCCGGCCAGGCATAGTCTTTGCAGGCCCGCATGATGCGCAGGAAACTCTTGGCCTTGGACAGGTCCTGCTGAGCGGCCACCTGATGGTAAATGGTCCGGGCAATCTTCAGGTAGTCGTTTTCCCGCTGGCGCAGGGGAAGGATGGAAAGACTGAGCACATTCAGCCGGTAGTACAGGTCCCGCCGGAATTTATCCTCTTCCACCAGCTGGAGCAGGTTCCGGTTGGTAGCCGCGATGACCCGGATATCCACTGGAATCACCCGGTCGTCTCCTACCCGCCGGACCTCTTTTTCTTGGAGGACCCGGAGCAGGGGAGCCTGGAATTCCAGGGGCAGGTCGCCGATTTCATCCAGGAAGACGGTGCCTCCATGGGCCATTTCGAAAAGGCCGGCTTTGCCTCCTTTCTTGGCTCCCGTGAAGGAACTGTCCGCATAGCCGAACAGTTCGCTTTCCAGCAGGTCCCGGTTCAGAGCGGTACAGTTGACGGCTACAAAGGGGCCGTTCTTCCGGGGACTGGCATTATGGATCCCCTGGGCGAACATCTCCTTGCCCGTCCCTGTTTCTCCGTAGATCATCACTGTGAATTGGGAATTGGCAAAATCCCGGGCCAGTTTCTTGGCTTTCACGATGCCAGGGGAATTCCCCAGGATGTCGGACAAATGGTATTTGGCCACCAAGCCTTTTTCGTGGAGCTTTACCCGGATGTCCCGTTCCATGGACTGGAGGGTCTTGATGTCCTGGAAAGTGGCGACGACTCCTTTGATCTGACCGTCTACCAGGATGGGGACCCGGTTGGTAGATACCAGGTTCCCCTGGAGCTGCATCATCTGGCCGATTTCTGATTTCCCGGTCCGGAGTACATTGGTGAGATGGGTGTTGGGCAGCACGTCTTCGATGGGGCGTCCGGTGAAAGGCGGTCTGGCCGGGCGGAGCAGTTGGTTGGCGATTTGGTTGGTGGTGCTGATCTTCCCTTTTTCATCGATGGCGATGATGGCATCATGGGTATAGTCCAGGATGTTCTGGTACCGTTCCAGCCGGATGTTCAGCTGTTCCTGCTTCCGGGCGTTGTCCAGTTTGTTCTGGTACAGCTGCTGGGCTGTTTCCAGGGCGTGGAGGATGGAGGCATCCGAACTTTCCACCCGGATATAGGGCAGATGGCAGAGCTTGGCATAGCGCTCGGATACGATCCCGCCCAGACCCCAGGCGGCTCCGTCCCGGACGGCCTGCTTCACCACCCGGCGGCATTCCGTACTGTCTTTGAAGGAATAGTGCTGCATCTTCAGGTCCAGCAGATAGCAGATGGTCCGCAGCTCGTTGCTGATCTCTTCTTCAAAGGAAAAGAAGGCGATGGGACGGGTCTCTTTCCGCAGCCGCTGGATGGCCTGGATATAGTCGGATGCTTCGCTAGGGATGTTCACCACATCGATCCCCAGTTTTTTTCGCAGCAGGTCCCGGGTGCCCCGGCGGCTGATGAACAGGTATTTCCGTTCTTTCATCAACCGTTTGGCCAGGGCCACTGCGTTCTCCAGCTCCGCCACTTCCACCTGGACGTTGAGCCCCTGGCGGGCAATCAAGGCTTTGGCCCGGGCTGCCAGGTTTTCCGTAGGTGCAATGAGACAAATCTTTGCGTCTTCCGAATCCATCGTACCCTCCTTCTCTGGGAAAACAGACAGCGTAAAATCCTATTTTTCCAGTAGTATATTTCAGCATGCTTCCTAATTATAGGAAAGAGGAGCTAAAGCTGTCAACAATCCCCTTTCCATTTCCGGCTGGGAGAAGTATACTAAAAATTATCATGCAAATAGGCAGGTGATTCCATTGTCAATGGAAAAAGCAAAGAAATATCTGGAAGCAAAGGGCGGCGGGGTCCGGCTTACCGTGGAGGAATTGGAAAGCCTGGTGGGCCCGGACCGCTGGGTGGATGTGTGCAAAGAATGAATAAGGAAGGAAGCTGTTTATGGATACATTGATCGCACCGGAAAATACCTGGCTGCTGCTGACCCTGACCAGCGGCGTGGTAGCCGGGGCCATTTGGTTGGAACAGACTTATGCCTGGGCCTCTCGGATCTCCGGAGCTGTACTGGCTCTTATCGCGGCCATTGGGCTGGTCAACCTGAATGTGATCCCCAGCCATGCGCCCATTTATGACGATATGATCTGGGGGTACGCAGTGCCTCTGGCTATTCCGCTTCTGCTGCTCCAGGCCAACCTGAGCAAGATCTGGCAGGAAACGGGACGGCTGCTGATCATTTTCCTTATCGGGGCGGCAGGGACTGTCTGTGGCGCCGTCTTGGTGTGCTGGCTGTTGGGGAGCCGGATCGACGGATTGGCCAAGGTAGCGGCGATGATGACCGGATCCTACATCGGGGGCGGCGTCAATTTTGTGGCTTTGGCCGATGCCTTCCACACGGAAGGCACCCTGGTTTCTGCAACGGTGGTGGCAGACAACCTGAACATGGCGGTCTATTTCCTGGTGCTGCTGAAATGCGTGAGCAGCGCCTTTTTCCAAAAATATTACCCTCATCCCCACATGGACCAGGTGGCCCGGGAGGGACGGGAAGATGCCCAGACCCAGGCGGCAGCCTATTGGCAGGCCAAGAACATTTCTCTGAAAGACATTGCTTTGGATCTGTTCTACGCCGTGGCGGTGGTGACCCTTTCCCAGAACCTGGGGAAGGTGCTGGGGGCGGCCATTCCTGCTGGCAGCGGCCTGGGGCATATGGCCAACACCTTCTTCAGCAGCCAATATGTGTGGATCACCCTATTTTCCATGGGTTTTGCTACCTTTTTTGAAAAACAGGCGGCGGCCTTGGCCGGTGCCCAAGAAATCGGTACGTATTTCATTTACCTGTTCTTCTTTGCCATCGGGGTGCCTGCTTCTGTCATGGAGATCCTTCGGAACGCACCGCTGCTGTTCGTGTTCTGTTTCCTGATGGTCCTGGTGAACATGGCTTTCTGCTTTGTGGGCGGCAAGCTGTTCCATTTCAGCCTGGAGGATATCGTGCTGGCGTCTAACGCCAATATCGGGGGACCTACTACCGCGGCGGGAATGGCCATTTCTCAGGGCTGGACGGCCCTAGTAGGCCCCAGCATGCTGGTAGGGACTTTCGGCTACGTGATCGGTACTTACCTGGGCATGGTGGTAGGCGGGATATTGGGGGCGTAAAGGGGAGCTGTTGCTCAGGCAACAGCTCCTTTTGCTTTCCTCTTTATCCGCTCCGCTTCCTCTCCTTCCACCAGGGTGGGGCGGTAGTCATTCCAGTCCGGAGTGGAAGAAATCCGGCAGGGGATCACCTTCCCCGGGTCCGCACCCAAAAGATGGCCTTTCTGGAACCGGAAGGTCTGCTGGTAGATGAAGGTATCTTTGTCCCGGGGGTTGCTGTTGCCTCCGAAACAGAAATTCCCCAGGCTGTAGCAGATAGTCTTCCCCTTGTAGGTTTCCACGGGCTGGATCACGTGAGGGTGCGCCCCCAGCACCAGATCCGCTCCTTGGTCAATGGCCATATGGGCCAGATAGACCTGGTCTTCGTCCGGGCGGGTCTCCAATTCGCTGCCCCAGTGGAAGTAGACCACCACCAGCCGGGCACCCCGGTCTTTTACTTTTTCCAGTTCTGTCAGCAGCTGGTCCGGGGCTCCGCCTTCCAAGGCATTGATCCCTACCAACCCTACCGGGATCCCTTTGACGGGGACCAACTGGCTTTCTTCATAGCCGAAGGGCATGATCCCGTTGTCCCCAAGATCTTGGAAGGTGTCCCAGAAGCCGTCGTTGCCATAGTCATAGCTGTGGTTGTTGGCCAGGGTGGCAGCTTCCACGCTGCCGTCCTTCAGCAGCTCCACATAAGCCGGATCTCCCCGGAAGGCGAAAGTCTTGTCCTGGCGTTCTCCCCGGGTGGTAAGGGGACCTTCCAGGTTCACCACCGTCAAGTCGTCGTGGGCAAAAATGGACTGCACACCGGCCAGGAATACGGAGCCGTCGCCGCCTGCGCCACCCCAGGCAGCCGGGAAGGTCCCTTCATAGCCGAAACTTTCTTCCGTGCCCAGGGTACAGTCGCCGGCGGCGCTGATTGTCAGGGTGATGATGGGGTCTTCCGGGGGCTGAGGAGCCGGAGCGGAAGACGGCAGGGGGGCCGGTACTGCAGGAGAAGCAGCCGGGGCAGGGAGCCCCGTTTTTCTCTGGGCTGCCGGATCCGGTGCCGGGGACGCAGGCAGAGGTGCCGAGAAAGTGACGGTTTTGTCAGACGGCTTTGGGGGGGCACCTTGAGCTGGCTGGGAAGCAGCCTCCACAGGAGCCGCCGGCTTCTGGGCTGCAAGTCTTGCAGGGGAGGCCAGGGCCGGAGAAATCAGCAGGGTCAGGGCCCCGAGGCCGGCGATGAAGAAGGTGGAAATACGATGGATCATACAAAACAGGTTCCTCTCACTGAAATTTCAGTTCTTATCATACGATGAAATGCATTGGTTTGTCTAGCACGGGTATAGGGAAGAGTGCAGAGTGAGGAGCAAAGAGAGGGGACGGCGGAGCCGGAGGCAAAGTCCGTTCCTCCCAGGGCGGACTTTGGGACGTGGGTTTGCAGGAATTTCTTCTTTGGGAGCGAATAACAACAGGGAAGAGGAGGAGAGGCTATGAACGTATTGCTGACAGGTTTTGACCCATTTGGCGGGGAACCGGTGAATCCGGCCCTGGAAGCGGTAAAGAAGCTAGATGGCCTGACCCTGGCTGGGGCCCAAGTCCACACGGTGGAGATCCCCACGGTGCGGCTGAAAGCCATTGCCAAAGTGAAGGAAGCCATCGCTGTATTTGATCCGGATATCGTCATCTGCATCGGCCAGGCCGGGGGGCGGACGGATCTGACCGTGGAACGGGTGGCCATCAACTGCGATGATTTCCGGATCGGGGACAACGAAGGGAACCAGCCGGTGGATGAATCCATCGTGCCCGGCGGCCCTGTAGGATATTTTTCCACCCTGCCCATCAAGAAAATCGTGGAAGCCCTGACCGCAAAAGGGATCCCGGCCAAAGTCTCCAATACGGCAGGGACCTTTGTGTGCAACCATGTGTTTTACGGGCTTATGGATCTTTTGGCCCACGATACCCGGAAACGCCGGGGCGGTTTCATCCATGTGCCCTACCTGCCGGAACAGGCAGCCCGTCTGAAAGACCAGCCCAGCATGGCCTTGGAGACCATCGTGGCAGGCCTGAAAGTGGCTGTGGAGACGGCCGTAGAAAACGAAACAGACGCCAAATTGACCGGGGGAACGGAGTGCTGAAAAAGGGGCTGTTGCATGAGCAACAGCCCGTCATATGTCATACGTCATACGCCGCTGGAAGCCAGCTTTGCTGGCGTTGGATTTGAGATAATCAGTTGCATTGTTTGTTAGATTTTAAAATTCTAAAATTAATTTGGAAAAATTGATTTCCAAAAGCGTATGACGTATGACATATGACGAATGGGGTGTTGTACGTGTGTGGTTTTCACACGTGCAACACCCCATTTTCATATCTTCCACCCAAAATGGTCCGTATGGAGTAGTGCTTCGGCTTTGGGGCTCAAGGGTTCTCCCAGGAACTCCCGGTAAAGCTGCTGGATCTGGGGATTGTCGTGGGAACAGCGCAGGGGATTTTCCTCATCCAGCCGGTAAAGCTGCTGGCCCCGTACACTCTGGAATTCCTCATCATGCCGGGGAATGGGCTGGCCTCCGCCACCGGCACAGCCTCCTGGGCAGGCCATCACTTCTACGAAGTCGTAATGGACCTCTTTCCGTTTCAGGGCCCGGATCAGCTGCCGGGTATTGCCCAGGCCGCTGACTACGGCACACCGCAGCTCTTTGCCCGCCAACGTATAAGTGGCTTCCCGTAGGGCTGGGCCGGTACGGATGGCGGCGAAAAAGTCCGGATCCGGATTTTTTCCCATGAGCTTGGCATAGGCCGTCCGCAGGGCTGCTTCCATGACCCCGCCTGTGGCTCCGAAGATGGTCCCCGCTCCGGTATAGGTCCCCATAGGGTCATCCAGAGGTTCTTCTGGCATCAGGGCCGGGTCCAGGTGGTCCGCCCGGAGCATGCGGACGAATTCACGAGTGGTCAGGGACAGATCCACATCGGGTCCGTGGACCGTCCGCATGGTGGGCAGGGCACATTCTGCTTTTTTCGCCAGGCAGGGCATGATGGAGACACAGTACAGTTTTTCTGGTTCTACCCCTAATTTATCGGCTAGCCAGGTCTTGGCCATGGCCCCGAACATCTGCTGGGGCGATTTGGAAGTAGAAAGCTGGCTGGTGAGCTCTGGATACTGGCCCTTCAGGAAGCGGACCCAGCCAGGGCAACAGCTGGTGAACATGGGGAAGTCCCGAGTATCGCCCTTGGAAAACCGTTCCAGGAATTCATGGGCTTCTTCCATGATGGTCAGATCGGCGGCGAAGGTGGTGTCGTAGATATGGTCGAATCCCAGACGCCGGAGAGCCGCGGCCATCTTCCCGATGGTCCCTTCCTTCCGGGGCAGGCCGAAGGCTTCACACCAGGCCGTTCGTACGGCAGGAGCTACCTGGACCACCGTCACCTTTTCCGGGTCCGCCAGAGCCTCATAGAGCTTTGCCGTATCATCCCGTTCCCGCAGCCCTGCTACTGGGCAGTGGATGATGCACTGGCCGCACAGGGTGCAGTCTGAATCTTTGATCACCCGGTTGCCGGAAACATCGATGGTAGTCCGGCCGCCGGTGCCTGCCACATCCCAGATGTGCATATCCTGGATCTTATCGCAGACCTGGATGCAGCGCATGCACTTGATGCATTTATTGTAGTCGTGGTATAGGGGATAGGTGGTGGTCCAGGCCTTCCGCAGCCCTTTAGGCAGCTGTTCCTCATAAGGACTGTCATGGATCCCCAGATCGTTGGCCAGTTCCTGGAGCCGGCAGTTCCCGCTACGGACACAGGTGGCACAGCGGCAGTCGTGCTGGGACAGGATCAGCTCCACATTGATCTTCCGGGTACGGCGGGCCCGGGGAGAATTGGTATGGACCACCATCCCCTCCCGGACCGGGCTGTTGCAGGCCGTCACCATGGCGTGTTCCCCTTCTACTTCTACGCAGCACACCCGGCAGGCGGCAATCTCGTTCAGGTCCTTCAGGTAGCACAGATGAGGGATTTGGATCTGGACTTGTCGGGCCGCTTCCATGATGGTGGTGCCTTCCGGCACTTGAAACGTCTTGTTATCGATGGTACAGGTCACCATTCCCGATTCCTCCCTCCTTTGAAGCTGCCGTAACCGAAGTGGTCACAGCGCAGACAGCGGCTGGCTTCCTGCCGGGCTTCTTCCGGGGTCATCCCTTCTGAGACCAGCTGGAAATCCCCTACACAATGGGGCGTGCAGTGCTGTTTCAGGTTCACCCGGCCGCAGGGAGGCGTATTGGTGAAATGGGCAGGAGGAATCTCCACTTTGCAGGAAATCCGATGGTGATAGCCGAAGAAGGAATCGATATTGTCCGCTGCTACCTTGCCGGCTGCTACGGCTTTGATCACGGTGGCCGGCCCCGAAACAGCATCGCCGCCGGCAAACAGGTTCCTCAGGCCCGGGATGCTGCTGGAAAGGTCCGCCTGGATGGTTCCTCGGCTGACCGTGACCCCGATGGCTTCGAAAGGCTTGGTGACGATGGACTGACCGATGGCCACGATAAGGGCATCGCAGGGGAAACGCCGTTCTGGCAGATCCGCCTTTACCGGATTGGGCCGGCTCTTCCCATTGTAAGGGCCGATGTGCTGGGGCTGGGTCCAGAGTGCCGTCACATGACCCTGTCCGTCAGTCTCGATCCGGCTGGGCGCTTCCAAGGTGACGATTTCACAGCCTTCCGCCATGGCTGCCTGGACCTCTTCTTCCAGAGCGGTCATATCTTCCAGCCGACGCCGGTAAATGCACTGGACGGAAGCCGCACCCAGCCGTTTGGCCGTCCGGGTGGCATCCATGGACACATTGCCCCCGCCGATGACACAGATCCGTTTGCCGGAGAAATCAGGCACCCGGCCTTCTCCGATATCCCGGAGGAGCCGGACGGCGCTGTAGACACCCTGGGCTTCCTCTCCTTCCAGATGGAGCTTCTTGTCGCTGTGGGCCCCGATGGCGATGTACACTGCATCGTACTGCCGCTGGAGCTCTTCTACCGACAGGTCCGTCCCTACCGATACCCCGGTGTGGACTTGGATCCCGGTGGACAGGATGTAGCCCAGGTCTTTTTCCAGGACCGCAAGGGGCAGTCGGTAGTTGGGGATCCCGTACCGGAGCATGCCGCCCAGCTGGGGACGCTGTTCATACACCGTGACGCTGTGCCCCATGAGGGACAGATAATAGGCTGCCGTCAGACCACCCGGTCCGCCGCCGATCACTGCCACTGTCTTGCCGGTAGCTGGCGCCGGAACAGGGGCATGGGATGGCTTGGCATGGTCCACCGCGAACCGCTTCAGCCCGCAGATGTTCACCGAATCATCCACCATCTGCCGGCGGCAGTGGAATTCGCAGGGATGTTCACACACGTAGCCGCAGACTGCCGGGAAAGGATTGTCCTTGCGGATCAGGTCCAGGGCTTCTTCGTAATGGCCTTCCCGGATCAGGGCGATGTAGCCGGGGATATCCACATGGGCCGGACAGGTGGAGACACAGGGCACCGGATGGCTGAGACCGCAGATACAGCGGCCATTGAGTACGTGCTCCTCATAATCTTCCCGGAAACCCCGGACTCCCTTCAGCACCATATAGGCCGCCTCATAGCCGATGGCACAGTCCGAAGAATCAGCGATCACTTGGGCGGTGTCTTCGATCAGGTCGATGGTCTCCAGGGTCGCCGTCCGTTCCAGCACCTGCTCGATGAGGGTTTCCAGCTGCCCCAATCCCACTCGGCAGGGTACGCATTTTCCGCAGCTCTGGGCATGGCAGAAGCGCAGGAAATTCAATGCCATGTCCACAGGACAGAGCCCCGGCGAACTGGCATTGATCCGACGGTGCATATCCTGATACAGGCCATTCAGGACCGTCTGGGCCCGCCCCGGGGTCTCGATTTGCAAACGACTCACGATTTTCTCCCCCTTTATGGATTCCTGGTACGAAACAAGGAACATAATATACAGATACTCTTTTATTTTACCGTCTTCGCGCAAATACTGTCAACGAATCCGCTGGAAAAATCTGATAAATCTCTAGGGAAGGGAATCTTCCCTGCAAAGGCCGGCAGGGAAATTCCTAAAAATAACTAGGAATTTCCTTTCTTTTTGGAAAATTCTATAGTACAATTATAGGGAATACAATCTGCTGCGAGGAGGAACTATGAAAATCTCTACTAAGGGACGGTATGCCCTGCGCCTGATGATCGATCTGGCTATCAACGGCACCGAATCCTATGTACCTATCAAAAGCGTCTCCCAGAGACAGGAAATCTCAGAAAAATACCTGGAACAGATCATTACCCAGCTCTCCCGCGCTAAACTGGTGAAAAGTGCCAGGGGAGCCCAGGGCGGGTATAAACTGGTCCGTGATCCCAAAGACTATACCGCAGGCGAGATCCTGCGGGCCGTGGAAGGCTCTCTGGCCCCGGTAGCCTGCCTGGAACCTGGCCATGCAATCTGTGACCGGGCGGCCCACTGCGTCACCCTGGACCTGTGGAAAGAGATCCAGGACGCCATCGACAATATCGTGGATAATACCACCCTGGCCGACCTGGTGGAAAAACAGGAAGCGAAGGGAATGTAAAATGGGGTCACTTGTCTTTGGTCACTGGACGATGGTAAGAACCCGCGGCTGGCGGGTTCTTTGAGTGAAAAAACAATACTGCAATAATATAGAAACAGTTACCTTGCTGCGGAATAATCAGGTTTTATAATTTCTAAAATTTGTCTGCAAATTTTATCCTTCGACCAGTGACAAGTGACCAAAGAAATTTCTGCATGTGCGGCAGTTCCCAGTCAGAAGAGAAAATAGTACGCAAATAAGTACGCTTTTTCCGTTTGCTTCTTGCACACTTTCCCCAGAAGCGCTATAATACTACGTATTGGGGCACTAGCTCAGCTGGGAGAGCGCAAGGTTCGCAATCTTGAGGTCAGGGGTTCGATCCCCCTGTGCTCCACCAACTCAAAAGCAAGCATCCATGCGGGTTTTGACCGTGTGGGTGTTTTTTTTGTGTGCAGGAAATCCTGTGGGGGTCCTCTCAAAGTCAATCTGCTGGAAGATACATAATATAATATACGGAGAAAAATAAGCAGAAGTGCTATAATATTCTGTATAAATGGTATATTGCCGCAGCATCCTGCAGCGTTGATCAAAAAGGGAGGAAGATATCGTGGGACTCAGGAAATTCAGCTTTAATTTTGGCAGGACGACCCAGGAAGTGGACCTGCCGGAGGAACGGATCAGCAGTATCATCGAAGGACGTCCGGTGCCGGCGGTGGATGTGGAACAGGCGGCTTTGGAAGCCATGCGCCATCCCATCGGCTGCCAGCCGCTGCAGGACATGTTCCAGAAGGGAGATAAAGTCTGTCTGGTCATCGCCGATGTGACCCGTTCCTGGAACCGGTCTTCGGAATATGTGATCCATGTAGTCAATGAACTGAACCGGGCCGGTGTACCGGATGAGGATATGTGCATCCTCTTTGCCCAGGGGACCCATCGGGAACAGACCCCAGAAGAAAACGTACGTGTGGTAGGAGAAGAAGTGGCCCGGCGCATCCGGATGTTCCAGCACCACTGCCGGAACGAGGCGGAACTGACCTGTGTAGGGACCACACGGTTCGGGACCAGGGTCATGCTGAATAAGCGGGCGGTGGAAGCGGATAAGATCGTAATCATCGATGGCATCACGGCCCATCTCTTTGCTGGTTATGGGGGCGGACGGAAACTGCTCCTGCCCGGAGTGGCCGGCTGGGACACCATCCAGGAGAACCATTGCCACGCTTTGGCGGACCATTTTGGGGATGGCATCAACCCCAAGACCCGGAACGGGGTGCTCCAGGACAATCCGGTGAATTACGATATGCTGGAAGCCATGGATATGGTAAAACCCACTTTCCTGGTCCATTCCATCATCAATAATGAAGGGAAAATCTGCAGCATCGTGGCCGGGGATCCTTACCAGGCCTGGTTGGAAGGGACCCGGATCTGCCATGACAACCAGGCTGTTCCCTTCAAGGAAAGAGCGGATGTGACCTTTGCCTGTGCCGGAGGCTATCCCAAGGATGTATCCCTGTATCAGGGCTGCAAATGCTACGATCCAGCGGATGTGACCACCAAGCCAGGAGGCATCATCATTGCTATCATGGAAGCCAGCGATCTGTATGAACCGCCGGAATACCTGGGCAGCTTCAAATATGCCAGCGAGAAGGACATGGAAAAGGACCTGCGGGAGAATTTCAGCATTCCCTTTTTCGTGGCTTTCAACCTGTTCTGCATGACCCATCGGTATACCATCTACCTGGTGACGAAAAAGGAGAATTTCGAAGCCATCCGGAAGACCAATCAGATTCCCTGTGCTACCGTGGCTGAGGCTTGGGAAAAGGCACAGGCTCAGCTGGCCCAGGAGGGGAAACTGGACTATACCCTGAACATCATCCCCCACTGCGGAGGCGTCATCGCAGAAGAGCCGGGGAAGTGAAAGAGAAGAGGCTGTTGCATGAGCAACAGCCTGTCACTAGTCACTGGACGAAGGAGGGCAGCCGGGCTGCGGCTGCCTTTCATTGTATGATACTGGCTCAGACGCGCCTTTGGCTTGTCCTTGCCTCTCCAGAAGAACTCTGGACAAGCAACGGATTAAAAGAAAAGCACAGTCCTGTTTCTTATTCGAAAGAACCCGTCAGCCATGGGTTCTTTCTATCAGCCAGTGACCAGTGACATGAGACCAGTGACCGGGGGTGTGAATTTTTTCACACCCCCTTTCTTTACAGCTTATACGTCACTCCCACCAGGGCTGTGCGGCCGTAGGCGGGGCAGTCTCCCAAGGTCCGGGAGCCCACGTCTTCATAACTTTCGTCCAGAAGGTTCCGGAGCTTCAGCCAGGCGCTCCAGCGGCTGTTGAACCGGTAGTTGAAATTGGCGTCCAGGGTATAGGCATTGCCGGTGTACCATCCCTTGTCCCGGCCCCAGGCGGCTTGGAACAGCAGACTGTTGGTCCAGCGGCTGTCTTTGTAGGTCAGGGCCGTCTTGAAAGCATGGGGAGCCACTTCATCGGTGTATTGGGGATCGATGCCCCCGCCGTAGGTGGTATCCGTCCGGGTCCAGGCATAGGAAGCGGTGAGCCCATACCGGGTACTGAACCGGTCCTCCCAGGTGAACTGGATCCCCGATTTGTTCTGGCTTTCCAGATTCTTCGGGGTCCAGGCTCCAGCCTCCTTGTACCAGACAATGGGATTGTTGATGTGGGATACAAAGGCATTGGCGTCCAGGGTGCTGTGATCATTGAGCCGGTACCGGATGCCCCCGTTCCACTTGAGGCCGGTTTCCGGCTGGAGATGTTCGTTGCCCCGGATCTTCCAGGCTCCGTCGGAATCCCGGTTGGCATTGTTGTAATACAGTTCATCCAGGGTGGGGACGGAATAGATCCGCTGGAGGGCCCCGTAAAGGGTCAGACGGTCATCGGGACGGTATTCCAAGGAGTTCCCGTACACATACTCATTGTCGAACCGGGTGTTGTGGTTGAACAGGGAGGTGCTCTGGAGGGACAATTTGCCGTACCGGGTCTTGGTGGTCACAAAGGCGGACAGATTGCTGATGCCCTTGTTGTAATTCTTGGCGAAGTTGTGTGCATCCAGCAGGTTCTGTTCCGTGTCCAGGGAGGTGTGCTGCCAGGAGGCACCGGCGGAAACCGTCAGATTTTGGCCCATCTTCCAGCCGTCCCGCCAGTCCAGGCTGTTGGTCCGGGTTTTCCACCGGCTGTAGCTGGGGAGCTCATCTTGTTCTTCTGTTCCGGCGGGGTAGTAGGAATCCGCCTGGTTGTAGTTGTGGGAGAAGGAAATCCAGGCCGGCACCGGGGCGTCCTCTTTGTAGTTGTAGGTCAGGTTCACGTTGTTGGCCAGCTTTTCCGCCTCATAGTCTTCCCGGTGGCTGTCCCAGTAGGAACGGCCCAGCCAGAGTCCCCGGCTGTTGCTGAAATGAGCGTAGGACAGGGTCAGGGAGGTGGAATCGGTGAACTGCCGGTCGAACCGGTAGAACATCTCCCGGCGGTTCCGGGCGGAATCGGGCATGGTGTGCCGGCTGCCGGAGGCATCTCGGTAGTGGAGGGCGTCCAAGTTGGAACGGCCTCCGGTGCCCAGCCAGCTCCAGCCTTCAGCACTGCCTTCCAGGTGGGCGTTCCAGTGCCAGCCGTCATAGGGCCCCCGGGCCCCTTCCAGCTGGACCTGGTGGTCCCGGCCCTTCCGGGTGACGATGTTGATGGCACCGCCGGGGGTATCATAGTTCAGATAACCGCCGTCCGCCATCCCGTGGATCACTTCGATCCGTTCGATGGCAGAGGGTGGCACGGCCATGTCCAGGTTGTAGGTGCTGCGACCGTTGGTGAGGCCGCTTTCCAGGTTCATCCGATGGCCGTCGATGAACACTGCCACCCGTTCATCCCCATCGATCCGGACGATCCGCTGGGAAGTGTTCACTACCCCGCCGGTGACGGTGACCCCGGGGGCATAGGTCAGGGCTTCGGCCACGCTGTCATAGTGGTTGGCGGTGATTTCCTGCCGGGTGATCACTGTGACTCCGGCCGCCGCCGGCATCAGGTCCGTGTTGGCCACGGCGCTGTGGGCGTCGATGACCGGGGACGCTTTGCCGGGGGTGCGGCCCAGGAGCGCCGGGGCTTTTTGGGGATGGGGGGCGGCCTTTTGGGCATGGGAGGGACCGGCCTCTGCCGCCAGGGCAGGAAGGGGACGGAACCCCTGGGGAGCCAGGGACAGGATGGCCAGGAAAAGGGAAAGAGAAACTTTTCGGGAAAGAAGCATGGTCGTGGTCCTCCTATTCCAGTGCTTTCCAGAGGGGTTGGTCCTCATCCAGCACCATATAGCCGTGGACGCTGCCGGCTTTGGGCAGGGACACGGAGCCTGGGTTCCAGTACCGGTTGCCTCGACCCCAGGGTTCGTCAGCGGGGATGTGGGTGTGGCCGTGGAGCAGGATGTCTCCGGGCTGGAGGGGCGGCGGGTTCTGGGTGTTGTAGAGATGGCCGTGGGTTACAAAGACCAGGTGCTGATTCCATTCCAGCAGGGCGTAATCTGCCAGCACCGGAAACGGGAGCACCATCTGGTCCACTTCCGCCTCACAGTTCCCCCGGACGCAGAAAATCCGGTCCTTCAGGCCGTTCAGGAGGGAAATCACTTCTTTGGGGGCATAGTCCCGGGGCAGGTCGTTCCGGGGACCATGGTACAGCAGGTCTCCCAGGAGAATCAGCCGGTCCGCCTGTTCCTGCCGGAAAGCCTGGATCATTTTCCGGGCATAGAAGGCAGAACCATGGATATCCGAGGCAATCATGTATTTCATGGGCATCATCCTTTCGTATGGATGTATTATAGCATAGGAAAAGAGAAAAGACGTCAGACCGGCCCGGGAGGGCCTTTCAGACACGGCCCCAAGGGGCCTTCAGACATCAGCTTTGTTCGACGTAACAGCAGTGCTCTGCTGCTTATCACCAGCAAGCTGACGTCTGACTTCTGAGAGACCCCTTAGGGTCGGTCTGACGTCTTTCCAATTTGGAAAGGCAAACGCGGTTGCGTTTGCCAACTATTTCAATCCCCAATACCGGATCCCGTTCCAGTAGAGAGGTTTGTATACTTCCGCCTTTTCCGGCAGGTGTACGTCCCGGAGGATGTACCGGAGGAATTCTTCCGGACCGGTCCGGTCCACCATATACCCGATGTGTTCCTTGCCGCCCGGGGCTTCCGGGTCGATGTACTTCCGGGCGTAGTCATACACGTTGCTGACAATCTTCACCACGCTGTCCGCGTCCGCCCATTTGATGAAATCCACACCCATCCGGGGATTCTTCTTGCCGCTGCGGCCCAGGAGGGTGATTCGGAAATACTGGGTCTTGCTCCGGGTCCAGGCCCGGTTGGGGCAGGCATGGGCGCAGACCCCGCAGCCGATGCATTTTTCCACGTTCCGCACCGGCCGGAATTTGTCCATATGCAGGGCTTCCACGGAAAGCTGTTTGCATTTCTTCACGCAGGCCCCGCAGCTGATGCACCGGGAGGGGTCGAACTGGGGCTCGGTCATGCCGATGATCCCGAAATCGTGCATCCGCACCTTGCAGCAGTCGTTGGGACAGCCGGTGAGGGCCACCTTCACATGGAGATCGTTGGGGAAGATGGCCTTTTCGATCCGTTTGGCCAGGGCGGTGGTGTCATAGTTCCCGAAGGGGCATACCCGGTTCCCCACACAGGCCATGATGTTCCGGGTCCCGGAAGCCGGGTAGCCGGTGCCGGGAGCTTCCTGGTTGATGTCCAGCTCCTCGATGATGGGCTGGAGGGCCTTGTTCACTTCCGGAACTTTTTCAAAGGGGATGCCCAGAATCTCGAAGCCCTGACGGATGGTCAGATGGACCTGGCCGTTGCCGTAGGTTTCGGCGATTTCCTGGATCTTCCCCAGCACATCGGCGGTGAGATGGCCCCCGGGCACCCGTACCCGGGAAGAGGTGACGCCCCGGTGCTTGGTGACCCGGTAGGCGTTCTTTTTCAGTTTTCCACAATCCATATCCAGCATGGCACGCCTCCTAGTCAATGAAGGACCGGACCTGGGTGTATTTGAACACCGGCCCATCCTGGCACACGTAGATTTCCCCGATCCGGCAGTGGCCGCATTTGCCTACGCCGCAGCACATCTTCCGGGATTCGGAGACCCAGACTTTTTCTTCGTCGAAGCCCAGGCCCAGCAGGGTCTTGATGGAGAATTTGATCATCATGGGCGGGCCCACCACCACGGCGATGGCGTTGTCCGGATCCTGGAGGTTCATTTCCGGGATGTACTGGGTCACCAGGCCCACATGGCCGTCATAGTCCGGGTCGTCATCAGCCTTGTCCACGGTGTAGATCAAGTTCATGCCGCTTTCTTTCCACCGTTTCAGGTCGTCCCGGAACAGGATGTCATGGGGGGATTTGAAGCCCACGATCACTGTCAGCCGTTCACATTCATCCATATGGTCTGCAAAGTAGTCGATGACCCCGTGGATGGGGGACAGGCCAGAGCCCCCGGCCACCAGGATGATTTCCTTCCCTTTGAACATGTTTACATCGAACCCGTTGCCGTAGGGTCCCCGGAGGAAGAAATGGCCGCCCACGTAATTTTCAAAGATTTCGTTGGTCAGGCTGCCCACTTTCCGAATGGTGAAATCCAGGGAATGGTCGGTGATGCCGCTGACGGAAATGGGCGCCTCCCCGTATTTGGGGATGGAAATCTCGAAGAACTGGCCCGGTTTCACCGGATGTTCCGCACCCCGGTCATAGGCCATCCGGAAGGTGTATTCCAGGTCCGCATGCTTGATCACTTCCAGGATCTCGGATCGGAAGGGCAGGTAGGTGTTATTTTTCATCTTTCGTAACCTCCGTCATGCCGTCCGCCAGTTTTTCGATGCAGCGGACAAAGGAAATGTATTCCGGGCAGATGGCGTCACAGCGGCCGCAGCCCACGCACATCTGGTAGCCGGCCCGTTTCTTGAAGTCCAGGACCTTGTGGAGCACCTTGAAGCGCATCCGTTCCCCGCCCTTCTGGCGGAACTTCAGGCCCCCGGCCACGTCGGTGTAGCCGTCGATCATGCAGGAAGCCTGGACCCGGCGCCGTTCCCCGGCCTGACCGTTTTCCGTGTAGTAGAGATCTTGCATGGACCAGCAGGTGCAGGTGGGGCACACCAGGGTGCACCGGCCGCATTTGATGCACCGTTTGTCGTATTCGTCCCAGATGGTGCTTTTGGCCACCGCTTCCGTCAGGTTGTCCGGCACGGTGACGGTGAAATCGTTGGCTTCCACTGCATCCGGGGCCACCTCCCCACAGGGAGTGCCGACTTTTGCCAGGGCGTCCGCCAGAAAGCCGTCCCGGGCTTCTGCCAGGTATCCTTCAGGGCGCCGGTTCAGGGCCCCGTCCCAGCCCTCAGCATGGTTGGTGCCCATGGAGCAGCAGAAACAGCCCTCAAAGGACTCCGCACAGCCCATGAGGATGAATTTGATCTTGTCCCGGCGGGATTTATAATAGGAATCCTCCGGTCCATTCTGGAGGAAGATGTAGTCGAACCGTTCCACTGCCGCCAGGTCGCAGCTTCGGAGCAGGACGATCTTGCCTCGGTCCGGGTCCTGGGCTTCGGTGACCGTGTCTTCCGTAAAGTACAGCAAGGTCTGGCACACCGGCAGCAGCGCTTCCTTCCAGGAATAGTCGGACCGCTGGTCCCAGATCACTTCTTCCGGATCGGAGACCGTGCCATAGCGGATTACGTCGGTTTCCGAGAATCGGCCGGTGCCTTCGAACCGTTTGGGAGCGTAGATGTCGTACTCCCGGCTCCAGGCGGCAAAGACCTGCCGGAGCCCTTCCTTTGTCAGTTGATAACCCATGTTTTTCTCCCCTTGTCTTCCATGAATCCTGTGTTGGGTCATAGGCCCGCCACCCATGCGGCAGACCTCTATCAGGGATAGTATAGCAGACAGTACAGGCAGGTGTCTGTTGTTCCGGCAACGGATGGGAGGATTGGACCCGGCAGGGGTTTTATGGTATACTGAATCGATTATAAAAGGATTGCCGAGGGCAATCCGGTCTCGGGCCTCGTGACCCGAGACCTCATTAAAAGGAGTTCCTGCATGAGCGTTTTGGATGTTGCCCATCTGTCCCACAGTTATGGGGGACGAGATATTTTCGACGATGTTTCTTTCCGCCTGGAAAAAGGGGAGCACGTGGCCCTGGTGGGGGCCAACGGAGAAGGAAAATCCACCTTTATGGCCATCATCACCGGCAAACTGAGCCCGGATGAAGGGAAGGTCACCTGGGCCCGGCGGACCAAGGTTGGCTATCTGGACCAGCATTCCGTGCTGGTGCCCGGGATGACCATCCGGGAGACTCTACGCACCGCCTTCCAGGACCTGGTGGAACAGGAACAGGAGATGCTGGCGGATTACGACAAAATGGAAGGCGCTTCCCAGGAGGAAATGGACCGGCTCATGGAAGAAGTGGGAGAGATCCAGGAACGGCTGGAAGCGGCGGATTACTACAACCTGGATGCCAAGATCGAGGAAGTGGCCGGGGGCCTGGGGCTCCGGGACATCGGCCTGGAACACAAGGTGGACGAGCTGTCTGGGGGCCAGCGGACCAAGGTGCTCCTGACCAAGCTGCTGTTGGAGAATCCGGACATCCTGCTCCTGGACGAACCCACCAACTACCTGGATGCGGAACACATCCAGTGGCTCACCCGGTACCTCCAGGACTATGAAAATGCCTTCATCTTGATTTCCCACGATGTGCCCTTCTTGAACGCGGTGACCAACATCATCTGGCATGTGGACAACCTGAAGCTGGACCGGTACACCGGGAACTATGAAAAGTTCGAAGAGATGGCGGCCCTGAAACGGCGCCAGGAAGAAGCCGCCTACGAACGGCAGCAGGCGGAAATCAAAAAGGAACAGGACTTCATCGCCCGGAACAAGGCCCGGGTGGCCACCCGGGGCATGGCCAACAGTCGGCAGAAAAAGCTGGACAAGATGGAGATCCTTACCAAACGGGCGGAAAAACCCAAACCCCATTTCCGGTTCTTGAAAGACCGGACACCGTCCCGGTTCGTGCTGACGGCTTCCAATCTGGTACTGGGATATGATGTGCCTCTTACCCAACAGGTGGATCTGAAGCTGGAAAGAGGACAGAAAATCGCCATCCGGGGCACCAACGGCCTGGGAAAATCTACCCTGCTGAAGACCCTGCTGGGGATGATCCCGCCGGTGGCCGGCAGTGTGGAACAGGGGGATTTCGTTTCCGTAGGGTATTTCGAACAGGAAAGCGCCAAGGGGAACCAGAACACCGCCCTGGAGGAACTGTGGCAGGAATATCCGGGGATGAGCAATTCGGAAGTCCGGGCAGCCCTGGCGGCCTGCGGACTCACCAACGACCACATCACTACTAAGATGACTGCCCTGTCCGGGGGCGAGGCGGCCAAGGTGCGGCTGTGCAAGATCATGCAGCGGCCGGCCAACCTGCTGGTGCTGGACGAACCCACCAACCACCTGGACGTGGAGGCCAAGGAAGAGCTCCAGCGGGCCCTCCGGGAATACAAGGGAACCCTGCTGCTGGTGTCCCACGAACCGGAATTCTACGAAGACTGGGTGGACCAGGTGTGGAATATCGAGGGATGGTCTACGAAGATTGTATAAATTGTCAATTGTCAATGGCCAAAGGAAGCCAGCGCTGCTGGCTTGGAATGAGGGGAGAAGAACATGGAAGAAAGCAAAGCGAAGAATCTGACTCTGGATGAACTGTATCACAAGATGCTGAAGCGGGCGGCGGAAGGGAAGAATGTGGAAGACATCGAAAACGCCGATCCCAAGATGATCGAATGTCTGGCCCATCCGGAAGACACCAGCCTGGTGTGGCGGGTGAAACCCTGCACCTGTTCTGAAGACAAACAGGCGGACTGCGTGAAGGTGTGCCAGTGGGACGCCATGCACCCCAGTTCTGACGGGGTCCAGATCGATCCGGACAAATGCGTGGGCTGCCAGGCCTGCGTAGATGCCTGCAAACTGGAATCCCTGAAGACCAAGAAGGACATCATCCCGGTGGTGGAAGAACTGAAGAAGGGGGATACCCCCATCTACGCCCTGGTGGCACCGGCTTTTTCCGGCCAGTTCGGGCCGAAAGTCACTGCCGGCAAGCTGCGGACGGCCCTGAAGCTGCTGGGCTTTTCCGGGATGCTGGAAGTGGCGGTGTTCGCCGATATCCTGACGTTGAAGGAAGCCCTGGAATTTGACAAGAACGTCAACAAGGAAGGGGACTTCCAGCTGACCAGCTGCTGCTGCCCCATGTGGATCGCCATGATCCGTCGGCTGTACCATCAGCTGATGCCCAATGTGCCCGGCTCCGTATCTCCCATGATCGCCGGAGGCCGGACGGTGAAGGTGCTTCATCCGGAAGCCAAGACCGTGTTCATCGGGCCCTGCATGGCCAAGAAGGCGGAAATCAAGGAACCGGATCTGAAGGGGGCTATCGACTACGTGCTCACCTATGAAGAACTCCGGGATCTGTTCTCCACCACCAACCTGGATTTAGCGTCCCTGGAAGAGGACAATGTGCCCCACGCTTCCAAAGCCGGGATCCGCTATGCTTATGCCGGCGGGGTGGCGGCGGCTGTGGATGCCACGGTGAAGAAGCTGAATCCCCACCGGAAGATCGAAATGAAGATCCGCCGGGCAGACAGTGTGCCGGAATGCCGGGCCATGATCGACAACATCCTGAAGGGGAACCATGAAGGGAACTTCTTCGAAGGCATGGGCTGCAAAGGTGGCTGCGTAGGCGGCCCCAAGGCCCTGGTGGACCGGGAGGAAGGCAAAAAGAACGTACAGGCCTACAGCGATGAGGCCCAGTACAATACGCCGGCGGAAAATCCCTACGTGATCGAGCTGCTGAAAAAGCTGGGCTTCGCCACGGTGGAAGAATTCCTGGCCAAGAGTGATCTGTACGATCGGAAGTTTGATTGAGAAAAATGGGGCTGTGAAAAAATGAGAAATCATTTTTTCACACCCCCTTTTTTCTATTCTGTTTTCTTCTCCTTCATGATTCCCGGCACCGTATCCACATGGGGGATATGATGGCCGGCGGCTGATGGGGCCTGGGGGGTTCCTTCCGGTCCGGCCGCGGGATGGGGACCGTGGTAGGACAGGTTGTTTTCCACGATGCCATCCGGATTGGTGGCCACATGGGGCTGCACATAGGTGGTGCCCCCGTCGGGGGTGGAACGGAAATAGCCGTTCACATGGTGGATGGGCACCGGGTGGCCGTCCGCCGGCATATGGACTTCGCCGGTGCCGTGGAAGCCGTCAGTGGTCTGGATCCCGTGGGCGCCATGGAATCCGTCCGTGCCGTGGAAACCATCCCCACCCATGTGTCCGGTGTGGCCGGCATCGGTGAAGGCGGCTCCGTCAAAGGCGCCCAGGATCTTCAGGAAGGGCAGCAGGAAGGAAAGCACCACCAGGGGCAGGCCGAACAGCACCGTCAGGGCATTGCGGCTTTCATAGCCTTTCCGGTAGGAGAACCGGAGGAGCAGGTGGACCAGGAGCACCGGGAGACCGGCGGCCAGGAGCAGGGCCGGGTAGGCCAGGAAATGCCGGAGCTGCCAGGGCATGGCAAACAGGTGGTTCAGGGTCACCAGTTTGTAGCAGGCTTCCACCAGCTCCCAGCCCAGCCGCATCCGGTCGGTGAACAGATGGTAATACAGCAGATAGACCAGGAAGCCGCTGGCCAGCAGCTGGGCGTTCTGGATCACGTACCGGATCCGGAGGATGAAGAACACGATGCCGATGATGAGGAAAATCAGGGCCGCCGGAGGAAAGAACCGGGACAGGAACAGGATGGCCCCGGTAAAGACCAGCATGGTCCAGAGCATGGGGGCGGTTTCCACCAGAAGGAACAGCACCCAGCCTGCAATGGCGGCGGTATAGTGGCCCCGGCCCGCCCAGCCCAGGGTGTAATACCCCAGTCCCCACAGGGCCAGCAGGCTTCCCCAGTGCCAGGGGTTCCGCACCTGGGCCCGTATCCATTCCTCCCGTGTCATCCAACCAGCTCCCTTCAAAAAGTCTGTCCCCATGGTAGCACGGGGGAGGGAGAGAAGGCAAGAGGTTGTGCTGCCAGGGGGCAACCGGTCGCGGGTCGCGAGGCCCGCGACCCGTGACCCGTAGCCCGCGACTCTTGTTATGCCTCTTTTCAAATTGACAACGGGGTGGGGGTATGTTAAAATTTTTACGATTTGAGAATTCGGTCACGTATTTTCAAAATATTCTTCGGACCACTGGACAGAAGTCATGTCTTTCAGGACGGCTGTCCGGTCAAGGCCATACGGACAGCCGGGTCCACTGCCGAACTGGCGGCAACTGGTTTGCAGCCTTATTGATTGAACCGGTGGGTTCAACTTTTATAAGTTGGTTACTTCATAACCGCAATGCGTCTGTGCGCAGACTTGTGAAACGGTCAATAAGAGTCGTTCGTAACGGGGAGATTCCCTGAAAAGAAGCAAACCGCCATACCGGATGAGACCTTATTACGCAAGCTGCAAAAGGGCAGCTTGCGTTTTTTTTGCAGGAAGCAGAGACAGCAGCCATACTGGGGAGGGAAAGAGCTTGGAAAAGCAATATCGGTTGAAGCAAGATCGGGCGCCTATCTATGAAGCATTGGAACGGTTCCGGAAGATGCGGGTGGTGCCCTTTGACGTGCCTGGCCACAAACGAGGCCGGGGAAATCCGGAACTGACGGAGTTCCTGGGAGAAAAGTGCGTGGGGGTGGATGTGAACAGCATGAAGCCCCTGGACAACCTGTGCCATCCGGTGTCGGTGATCCGGGAGGCGGAACAGCTGGCCGCTGACGCCTTTGGAGCCAGCCAGGCCTTCCTGATGGTGGGGGGGACCACCAGCGCTGTCCAGTCCATGATCTTGTCTGCCTGCAAGCGGGGGGACAAGATCATCCTGCCCCGGAATGTCCACAAAAGCATGATCAACGCTCTGGTGCTCTGCGGAGCCATCCCGGTGTACGTGAACCCGGATGTGGACAAGCGGCTGGGGATCAGCCTGGGGATGAAACGGGAGCAGGTGGCCAAGGCTATCCGGGAAAATCCTGACGCGGTGGCGGTGGTGGTGAACAACCCCACCTATTACGGGGTGTGCAGCGATCTCCGGGCCATTGTGAAAATGGCCCATGATGCAGGGATGCTGTGCCTGGCGGACGAAGCCCATGGCACTCACTTCTATTTCGGCAGCGGACTGCCCGTATCCGCCATGGCCGCCGGCGCCGACATGGCTGCCATTTCTATGCACAAAAGCGGGGGCAGCCTGACCCAGTCCAGCTTCCTGCTCACTGGGCCCAAGGTCCACGCCGGCTATGTGCGGCAGATCATCAACCTGACCCAGACCACCTCCGGCAGCTACCTGCTCATGTCCAGCCTGGACATCAGCCGTCGGCGGCTGGCCCTCCACGGCCGGGAAATCTTCCACAAGGTGGTGGATATGGCGGAATACGCCCGGCAGGAAATCAATAACATCGGCGGCTACTACGCCTTCGGCCGGGAACTGATGAACGGGGATTCCGTCTTTGACTTCGACAACACCAAACTGAGCATCCACACCCTGGACATCGGCCTGGCCGGCATCGAAGTGTACGACATCCTCCGAGACGATTATGACATCCAGATCGAATTCGGGGATATCGGCAACATCCTGGCTTATCTGTCCATGGGGGACCGGATCCAGGATCTGGAACGGCTGGTCAGCGCCCTGGCGGAAATCCGCCGCCGGTACCAGAAGGATCCCACCGGCATGCTCACCCAGGAATATGTGGAACCGGTGGTGGTCACCAGTCCCCAGGAAGCCTTCTATGCGGACAAGATCAGCCTGCCCCTGGAGCAGTGCGAAGGCCGGGTGTGCAGCGAATTCGTCATGTGCTATCCGCCGGGGATCCCGCTGCTGGCACCGGGCGAAAAAATCACCAAGACCGTACTGGAACATATCCGGTACGCCAAAGAAAAGGGGTGCAGCATGACCGGTTCGGAAGATCCGGAACTGAAGCACCTGAATGTACTGGCATAAGAGGGGGATACAACCAATGGAAATGTGGTTCAGTGAATTCCATACACCGGATGTGAAACACAGCCTCCGGGTGGACCGTCACCTGTTCTCCAAGCAGAGTGACTTCCAGCGGATCGATATTTTCGAAACGCCGGAATTCGGACGGGTCCTGACCTTGGACGGCAATGTGATGCTGACGGAACGGGACGAATTCATTTACGATGAAATGATGACCCATGTGCCCATGGCGGTCCACAAGGGCATCAAGGATATCCTGGTGATCGGCGCCGGGGACGGGGGCGTGGTCCGGGAACTGACCCGGTACGACCGGGTGGAGAAAATCGATCTGGTGGAAATGGATCCTATGGTGGTGGAAGCCTGCCGGAACTATCTGCCTGGGAACGCCTGCCGGATGGACGACCGGCGGGTGCACATCTATTTTGAAAATGCCCTGAAATTCATCCGCCACCGGGAAAATTCCTACGACCTGATCATTGTGGATTCCGTGGATCCTTTCGGTCCTTCCGAAGGGTTCTTTACCCGGGAATTCTACGGCAGCTGCTACAACGCCCTCCGGGAAGACGGAATCATGGTGAACCAGCAGGGGAGCCCCTTCTACAAGGAAGACGCCATCGCCATGCAGCGGAGCCACCAGCGGATCGTCAGCACCTTCCCCATCAGCAAGGTGTACCAGGCCCATATCCCCACCTATGCGGCGGGCTACTGGACTTTTGGCTTCGCCAGCAAGAAGTACCATCCCATCAATGACCTGGATGCCCCGGCCTGGGAAGCCCTGAACATGCACACCCGGTACTACACCACCCGGCTCCATGTGGGGGCTTTCTGGCTGCCGGCCTTTCTGGAGGAGATGCTGAAGGAAGTGGAAACGGAAGAAGGATGCCAAAATGCTGAAAAATAACGTGGAAACCTTCCTGGCCTGCGATGCTCCCTATGAGGACGCCAAGATCGTCCTGTTCGGGGCTCCCTTTGATTCCACTACTAGCTTCCGGCCCGGGACCCGGTTCGGATCTTCCGCTATCCGCCACGAAAGCTTCGGGCTGGAAACCTACAGCCCCTACCAGGACAAGGACCTGGAAGATTATGCCGTTTTTGACAGCGGGGATCTGGAACTGTGCTTCGGCAGTTCGGAAATGGCCCTCCAGGACATCGAGGAACGGACGGCCACCATCCTCCAGGATGGGAAACTGCCTTTCATGGTGGGGGGCGAGCACCTGGTGACCCTGGGGGCCTTCCGGGCGGTACTGAAAAAGTACCCGGATGTCCAGATCATCCATTTCGATGCCCACACGGACCTGCGGGACGATTACCTGGGGGCCAAACTGAGCCATGCCTGCGTGATCCGCCGGTGCCACGACCTGATCGGGGACGGAAAGATCCATCAGTTCTGCATCCGCAGCGGGGAACGGGCGGAATGGCAGTTCGCCCGGCAGCACACGGACCTGCACCCCTTCAGCTTCGGAGGGCTGGAACAGCTGGTCCGGGATCTGGAAAAGAGCCGGGTGCCGGTATACTTCACCATCGACCTGGACTGCCTGGATCCTTCGGTGTTCCCGGGGACAGGGACCCCGGAAGCCGGAGGCGTCACCTTCATGCAGCTGCTGAACGCCCTGCGGCTGGTAGCCAGGACCCATGTGGTGGCCGCCGACGTGAACGAACTGGCCCCCATGCTGGATGCCAGCGGCGCCTCCACCGCCGTGGCCTGCAAAGTGGTCCGGGAGCTGTTGCTGGCGATGTTGTAAGATGGGGGCGCTGCACAAAGCAGCAGCCCCGGTCACTGGTCTCAGGTCACAGGTCACTGGCCTATGGAAGGAACCCGGGCTGCGGGTTCCTTGAGTCATGTAAAACCAGAACTGTACTGGATATAGGAATGATGATTCCATTCAGTAGAAAACCAGTTTTTACAGATTCAAAAATTTGCCTGCAAATTTTATCCTTCGACCAGTGACCAGTGACCAGTGACCAGTGACAAGTGACAAGTGACGGGCAGCTTTGCTGCCCTTAGACAATTTATTTTATCCCAAGGAGGAAAATACTATGAGCAGAGTCCTTGTTATCGGCTGCGGCGGGGTTGCTTCCGTGGCCATCCAGAAATGCTGTCAGGTCAGCGATGTGTTCACCGAACTGTGCATTGCCAGCCGGACTAAATCCAAATGCGATGCCCTGGCGGAAAAACTGAAGGGGAAGACCGCCACCAAAGTCACCACCGCCCAGGTAGATGCGGACCAGGTGGACCAGGTGATCGCCCTCATTAAAAGCTACAAACCGGATCTGGTGATGAACATCGCCTTGCCCTACCAGGACCTGACCATCATGGATGCCTGCCTGGCCTGTGGGGTGAACTACATGGATACCGCTAACTACGAACCGGAAGACACCGATGATCCTGAGTGGCGGGCCATCTACGAAAAACGCTGCAAGGAAGAGGGATTCTCCGCCTACTTCGATTACAGCTGGCAGTGGGCCTACAAAGAAAAATTCGAAAAGGCCGGCCTTACCGCCCTGCTGGGCTGCGGGTTCGATCCCGGGGTGACCCAGGCCTACTGCGCCTATGCCCAGAAGCATGAGTTCGACACCATCGACACCATCGACATCCTGGACTGCAACGGCGGGGACCATGGATATGCCTTTGCCACCAACTTCAACCCGGAAGTGAACCTGCGGGAAGTGTCTGCTCCCGGCAGCTACTGGGAAAACGGCCACTGGGTGGAAATCCCGGCCATGAGCATCAAACGGGAATACGATTTCGACCAGGTGGGGGAAAAGGACATGTACCTGCTCCACCACGAAGAAATCGAAAGCCTGGCCAAGAACATCCCCGGGGTGAAACGGATCCGGTTCTTCATGACCTTTGGCCAGAGCTACCTGGACCATATGCGCTGCCTGGAAGATGTGGGCATGCTGTCCACCACCCCCATCAACTTTGAAGGCTACGAAATCGTTCCCATCAAATTCCTCAAAGCCCTGCTGCCGGATCCTGCCAGCCTGGGGCCCCGGACCAAGGGCAAGACCAACATCGGCTGCATCTTCACCGGGAAGAAGGACGGGAAGGACAAGACTTATTACATCTACAACGTGTGCGACCACCAAGCCTGCTACCGGGAAGTGGGCAGTCAGGCCATCAGCTACACCACCGGCGTGCCGGCCATGTGCGGTGCCCTGATGCTGCTCACCGGCAAATGGACCACTCCCGGCGTCCATACGGTGGAAGAATTCGATCCGGATCCCTTCCTGGATGCCCTGGACAAGCACGGCCTGCCCCGGAGCGAATCCCATGATCCGGCGCTGGTGAAATAATGGACTGGAACAAGGTGCGGGAAGACCGTCCCGCCTTTGCCGGTCTGCAGGGGAAAACGCCGGAAGCCGTCTTCGGCCGGCTGGCCACCCCCTGCTACATCCTGGACAAGGCGGCCCTCCGCCGGAACGGGGAGATCCTGAAAGGGGTCCAGGACCGGACGGGCTGCCGGATTCTCCTGGCCCAGAAGGCTTTTTCCAACTACGACCTGTACCCGGTTCTGGAACCTTACCTGGCGGGCACCGAGGCCAGCGGTCTCTATGAGGCCAGACTGGGCCGGGAAGAAATGCCCGGGAAGGAAGTCCATGTGTTCTGCGGGGCCTACCGGGCCGACCAGATGGAAGAAGTGTGCCAGGTGGCGGACCACATTGTGTTCAACTCTCCCCGGCAGCTGAAGACCTATGGCCCCATGGCTAAAAAGGCCGGGAAAAGCGTGGGGCTCCGGATCAATCCGGAATGTTCTACCCAGGAAGGCCATGCCATCTACGATCCCTGTGCTCCCGGCAGCCGGATGGGGACCACCCGGGCCCAGTGGGATGACTGGATGACCCCGGATTTGGTGGATCTCCTGGACGGGATCCATTTCCATACCCTGTGCGAACAGGATGCGGATGACCTGAAAAAGACCCTGGATGCCGTGGAAGAAAAGTTTGGGGATGTGATGCCCAAAATGAAATGGGTGAATATGGGGGGCGGTCACCACATCACCCGGCCGGGCTACCATATCCCCCTGTTGGAAGAATGCATCCGCCGGGTCCAGGAAGCCTGGGACGTGACCGTGTACCTGGAACCGGGAGAAGCCTGTGCCCTGAACGCCGGGTACCTGGCCACCCGGGTGCTGGATACGGTGGAAAACGGGGATGTGAAGATCGCCATCCTGGACACCAGTGCCGCCTGCCATATGCCGGACGTGCTGGAAATGCCCTATCGGCCGCCTCTGTACGGAGCCGGGGAACCGGGCGAACGGGCGGTGACCTGGCGCCTGGGCAGCGGTACCTGCCTGTCCGGGGATGTGGCCGGAGACTACAGCTTCGATGGGGACCTGGAAGTGGGGGACCTGCTGCTCTTTGGGGACATGGCCATCTACACTACCTGCAAGAACAACACCTTCAACGGCATGCCCCTTCCGGACATCGACGTGCTGGAAGAGGACGGTTCGGTAAAGGTGCTGAAAAAGTTCGGATACGAAGATTTCAAGATGAGACTGGGACGGTAAAGGGGCTGGTGCCCTTTACCTGTCATACGTCATACGTCATAGGTCATAGGTCATACGCAGATGGAAGCCAGCATAGCTGGCTTTGAATGGAAGGAAAATCATTGATGTCCATGGTGGTTTTGAAATTTCAAAATCAATTTGTTGAAATTGATTTCTATAAGCGTATGACGTATGACATCTGACCTATGACGAAAAGGGGCTGTGAAAAAATGATCCTTCATTTTTTCACAGCCCCTTTTTTTACAATTCTTTACAAAACCCTGCCCTTACTTTTTACATGGCTCTGGTATCTTATAGCCATAGACAAAAGCAATACTGTCATCAAGGATTTTCTGTAAGGGAGCGATGAAGATGATGTTGAAAAACAAATGGAAAAAACTGGCTGTGACGGTCCTGGCTGGGATGATGGCCATGGGAGCCCTGGGCTGCGGCGGCCAGAAGGCTGCCGACACCAAGAAACCGGCTGCGGTCAGCGGGAATATTACCGGGTCCGGTTCTTCCGCCCTGCTGCCTCTGGTGAAGGATGCGGCGGAAAGCTTCAAGAAGCAGCATAAAGAAGTGAGCATCAGCTTGAACGCCGGCGGTTCCGGCATGGGCCTGAAACAGGTGTCCGATGGTTCCGTGGATATGGGGAACTCCGATGTGCCGGCGGCTTCCAAACTGCCCAAGGAAAAAGCAGAAAAACTGGTGGACCACAAGATCTGTGTCATGACCGTAGCCACCATCGTGAACAAGGATGTGGCGGAAAAAGTCAAGAGCCTGACCAAACAGCAGCTCACTGACATCTTCACCGCCAAGATCACCAACTGGAAAGAAGTGGGCGGCCCGGATGAACCCATCACCCTGGTGACTCGGCCCAAGACTTCCGGTACCCGTGCCCTGTTCAGCAAATACGCCATGGGCGGTGCGGAAGAAGCGGCCAACAAATCCCTGGAAACCGATAACTCCGGCCTCCTGGTCCAGAGCGTAGCCCAGAACAAAGGGGCTATCGGGTATGTGGCCCTGCCTTACCTGACCAAGAACGACACGGTGGCTACCGTTGCCATCGATGGCGTGGCTCCTACCCTGGAAAACACCTATTCCGGAAAGTACAATGTCTGGGGGTATGAACATGTCTACACCAATAAAAATCCGAAAGCGGCTGTGAAAGCTTTCTTGGATTACCTCCTGTCTGCCGATTATGGCAAACGGATCGAAGAACTGGGGTATGGTGTGAGCAGCAAGATGCAGGTCAAAGATACCGCTCATGATTGACGAAAAGGTTTCACAAAAACTGGTGCAGGTACACCGCAAAGAGTCCTTGTCACAGTCCGTCATCACGGCCTGCGGCATTGCAGCGGCCCTGCTGCCGTTCCTGATGGCCGCTTTCCTTCTGGTGAAGGGAAGCGGCACCTTTTGGGATTTTGGACACAGTATCACAGAGTTCCTGTTTTCTGCCCAGTGGAAACCCAGTGATACCATGGAAGGCGGGGGCCAGGTAGGGGCCGCCATGTTCATCAGCGGCTCCTTGGTCACCTGTTTCCTGTCCTTGGTGTTCGCCCTGCCGGTGAGCCTGGCGGCGGCCATCTATATGTCGGAAATGGCTTCTCCTGCCGTCCAGCGTCTGATCCGCCCCATTGTGGAAATGTTCACCGGGATCCCTTCTGTCATTTACGGTTGGGTAGGGCTCACGGTGCTGGTGCCCTTCCTGCGGAAGATCTTCCCCATGCCCTTCGGGTTCTCGGTGCTGGCAGCGGCCCTGGTGCTGGCGGTGATGATCTTCCCGGTGATCACCACCATGGCCGCTGACGCCATGCTGGCCGTGCCCAAAAGCTGGCGGGATGCCTCCTACGGCCTGGGAGCCACCCGCTGGGAAACCATCCGGAACGTGATCCTGCCCGCAGCCCAGCGGGGCATCTTCACCGGCGTGGTGCTGGGCCTGGCCCGTGCCCTGGGGGAAGCCTTGGCGGTGGCCATGGTCATCGGCCAGATGAAACGGTTCCCCACTTCCCTGTTTATGCCGGCTTCCACCATGACTACGGTGATCGCCAACGACATGGGGGGCGCCATGGAAGGCGGGGAATACAGTGCAGCCCTGTGGACTTTGGGCCTGCTGCTGTTCGTGATTTCCTTCGTCCTGATCTTTATCATCCATACTTTCGGTAAAGATCCCCTGAAGCTGAAAGAGGAGGAGTGAACCATGGGAGACCTTGCACAGAAAAAAGCCATGGATCGGTTCATGAGCCTGCTCTTTACAGCCGGGGCAGCCGGATCCGCCATCCTGCTCTTCGCCTTTATCCTGGATGTGGTGGGACAGGGCCTGGGGGCCCTTACGTCAGACATCCTGCTGAGCCTGCGGGATATGTTCTTCAACACCCTGTACCTGGTGTTCCTGGCCCTGGTGATCAGTGCTCTGTGGGGCATCCCCGCCGGAATCTATCTGGCGGAATACGCCCAGGACGGGAAGCTGACCAATTGGGTGCGGATGGCGGTGGAGACCCTGTCTTCCCTGCCGTCCATCGTGGTGGGCCTGTTCGGCTACCTGGTGTTCATCGTTATGACCAGATCCCAGTGGAACCTGATGGCCGGCGCCCTGTCTGTTTCCATCCTGACCCTGCCCCTCATGGTGTCGGTGACGGAAAACGCCCTGAAGGATCTGCCACCAGAATATACCCTGGGCAGTTTGGGGTTAGGGGCTTCCAAATGGCAGACTATCTGGAACGTGCTGCTGCCGGCCTGCCTGCCTCGGATCATGACCGGCTTGATCTTAGCGGCGGGCCGGGGCTTCGGGGAAGCGGCCGCCTTGATGTTCACCGCTGGCATGTCCACGGATATCGACTGGGGCAACTGGGACCTGAGTTCCACCACCTGCCCTCTGAACCCCTTCCGTCCTGGGGAGACCCTGGCTCTCCATGTGTGGGTCATGCGGACGGAAGCCCTGAGTCCGGATGCGGCCAAAATCGCCGGGGTCACTTCCGCCATCCTGATGCTGGTGGTAGTCCTGTTCAACGTATTGGCACGGTACATCAGCTGGAGATTGGAAAAGAAGATGGAGGGAACTGCAGATGAGTGAACAAGGAAACGGACCGGTTTCTCCGGAAACCCTGGTCTTCGATGTCCAGCACCTGGATTTGTTCTACGGGAAACACCAGGCCCTGAAGGACATCAATATGCAAGTGAAACGCAATGAAATCACCGCCCTGATCGGGCCTTCCGGATGCGGCAAGAGCACCCTGCTGAAGACCCTGAACCGGATGAACGACTGGGTATCCGGCTGCCGGGTGGAAGGGAAGATCCTGTTCGAAGGAAAGGATATCTTCAAGGAAGTGGATCCTCTGGCCCTCCGGTACCGGGTGGGCATGGTGTTCCAGCAGCCTTCTCCTTTCCCCAAGAGCATTTTTGACAACGTGGCCTACGGCCCTCGGGTCCAGGGCATCACCAATAAGGCCCAGCTGGCGGAGGTCGTAGAAAAGAGCCTGCGCCAGGCGGCCATCTGGGATGAACTGAAAGACCGGCTGGACAAGAGTGCCCTGGGGCTTTCCGGCGGCCAGCAGCAGCGGCTGTGCATCGCCCGTACCCTGGCTGCCCAGCCTTCGGTGATCCTCATGGACGAACCCACCTCCGCCCTGGATCCCATTTCTACCCAGAAGATCGAAGACCTGGCTCTGGAACTGAAAAAGGACTACACCATCGTCATCGTCACCCACAACATGCAGCAGGCCAGCCGGATTTCTGACAAGACGGCCTTCTTCTACCTGGGTGAATTGGTGGAGATGAACGATACGGAAACCCTGTTCACCAATCCTTCCGAACCTCGGACGGAATCTTACATCACTGGCCGGTTCGGCTGAGAGAGGAGCCATTATGAGAGATGCCTATGTAAAGACCCTGGTGGAGATCCAGGACGATGTGCGGGTGCTCATCGGCAATTTGGAAAAAACTCTGGAAGAAACCAAGACCGCCCTGTTCACCCAGAATCTGGACAAAGCCCGGATGGTCCGGGACGGAGACGATAAATTCGATGAAGAGATCCGGTCCATCATGCGGAAGGACCTGACCGTCCAGGTGCTCCAGTCTCCGGTGGCGTCTGACTGGCGGAGCTTGATGGGGACCTTCCGGGTGCTCAGCGAACTGGAACGGATTGCAGATCACTGCTCCGATATGGCTCTGTACATTGCCCGGATCCTGGAACGGGACCCGGTGGTGAAGCCTCCGGAAGGCTTCAAAGAAATGTACGAAGACATGCAGGCCCTGCTGGAGGAAATCTTCCGATGCTACCTGGAAGGAGACGACGAAAAGGCCCGGTACATCGGGGACAAGGACGATATCGTGGATGCGGATTTCGAACGGCTGCTGCCCAAACTCACCGATGAAATCAAGAACGATCCGGACGACGTAGCCTCTTACGTGGACTATGTACTGCTCCTGAAATATATGGAACGGACCGCCGACCAGGTCACCTTCCCCAAGACCGGGGCTTATGAAGTGAAGGTCACTGCCCAGGACGGGACCGGCAAAGGAGTATCCGCCGCCGGGTACACAGTGGTCAGCGAAAAAGCGCCCAAACGGGCCAAGAACGTGATCCTGTTCGTGGGAGACGGCATGAGCCTCCAGGCCCGGGAAATCGCCCGGATCCTGTCCAAGGGCATGACCAATGGGAAATACAATGACCTGCTGGCCATGGAAAAATTGGAGCACAATGCGGTAATCACCACCAGCGGCTACGATTCCTTGGTCACCGACAGCGCCAACTCTGCTTCCGCCTATGCCACCGGCCACAAATCCGTGGTGAACGCCATGGGGGTCTATGAAGATTCCACCAAAGATCCCTTCGATGATCCCAAAGTGGAAAACATCTCCGAAATCCTGAAACGGACCCGAGGCATGTCTGTTGGGGTCATCACCCAGGCCGAATCCACCGATGCTACTCCGGCTGCCATGATCGGCCATACCCGCCGCCGGGCCAACCAGGACTGGCTGGCCAGCAGTTACCTGGACCAGTACCATCGTCCCGACGTAATCATGGGCGGGGGCTCTGCCCGGTACCTGCCCAAGAGCGTACCGGGGTCCAAACGGAAGGACAATGAAAACGTGATCCAGGAATTCAAGGACATGGGCTACACCTTCGTGGGGACTGCCAAAGAAATGAAGGCGGCGCCCAGTGACAAACCTCTGCTGGGACTGTTCCACACCGGCACCATGAACGTGTACATCGACCGGGAAATGCTGAAGGATCCCCAGGTGCTGAAAGGGTTCACCGACCAGCCCAACCTGATGGACATGACCCAAAAATCCCTGGACATCCTGTCTAAAAATCCCAACGGGTTCTTTGCCATGATCGAAGGGGCTTCCATCGACAAACAGCTCCATGTGATGGACTGGCAGCGGGCGGCCTACGATACCATTGAATTCGACAAGGCCATCCAGTATGCGGAAGACTGGAACAAGAAACGGGGGAACGATACCCTGATCATCGTTCTGGCGGACCATGCCCATGGGGTCTCTATCAGCGGCACCTACCACGAACGGGATGGAAAGAAAGGCACGGAAGCCGTCCGGGTGTACCAGAATTCCGTATTCCCCACCTTTAAAGATGAAGATCATGACGGATTCCCGGACAATCCGGATCCGGATGTGACCCTGGCCGTCCAGTACGCCAACCATCCGGAATACTACGAAAACTATCATTTCATGAAGAAACCCACTCCGCCGGCTCTGTCCGTAACGGAAACCAAACAGGAACAGTCCGCCATCGGGGACAAGGTGGAATTCCATCAGGTGACCAAGGCCAGCTCCAAGGCCAACCCGGCCCGGATCCATCCGGGAGACCCGGCGGAACTGATGCCTGCCAACACCCCCAAGGACGATCCTCAGGAATGCCACAGCGCCGATGATATCCTGCTGAACGCCGGCGGTCCCGGCTCCGAATACTTCAAGGGCACCATGGACAACACGGAAGTATTCTTCGGGATGCTGCGGGCCCTGGGCATCGACGGCAATAAGACCAAGGTCCACCTGACCCAGGCTAAGAAGTGATATGGTCTGGCTGAAGCGGGGCCTCCTGGCCCTAGCGCTGACCCTGTCCCTGGCCCTGCCGGCAGCAGCAGAAAGCCTGTCTTTCGGAGAGCTGTACAGCGGCTATTCCTCCGAAGGGCTGACCTTTTCCGACAAGGTCCAGAACCTGGCGGGGAGTACGGTGACCATGACAGGCTACATGGCTCCGCCGCTTACTCCCACCATCCGGTTCTTTGTGCTGACGGAAGTGCCCATGTCTGTCTGTCCCTTCTGCTCTACGGATGCGGATTGGCCGGACAATATTGTGGTGGTGAAACTGTCCGATCCGGTGACGGCCTTGCCCTATGATACCCCCATTACAGTGACAGGGACCCTGGAGACAGGCAGTGAAACCGACGGAGAAACAGGTTTTGTGAGCCAGCTGCGGATTGTGGCGGATTCCATAGATGAATAAGGCAGGAAGGGAGGTCCCCGGTCCGCTGCGGCGGCCGGCTCCTCCTTTTTTGCGCAGGAGGGATGGAAATATGCTGGAAGTGGAAAATCTGATCTGTGACTACCCGGAAGAAGGGGGCAGGACGGTCCGGGGCCTGACTCTGCCTTTGTTCCGGATGGGGGATGGGGAAGCTTGTGGAGTGGAAGGTCCCTCCGGCAGCGGCAAGACCACCTTGTTCCACTGTCTGGCCGGGCTTTTGACGCACACACGGGGACGGATCGTATTGGACGGTGTGGAGCTCACCGGTCTTTCTGAACCGGAACGGGCCCGGTGGCGGGGAAAGAACCTGGGCTATGTGTTCCAGGAACCCAAACTGCTGTCCTTCCTGACCCTGGAAGAAAATATCCGGCTCAGCGGCCGGCTTGCGGGGAAAGAAGTGTCAGCCCAGGAAATCCGGGAGCTCTTGACGGAAGTGGATCTGCCGGGATGCGGGAAACGTTTCCCCCGGCAGCTCAGTGGAGGGGAGAGGCAGCGGGCGGCCTTTGTCCGGGCCATTGTCCGGCAGCCCCGGCTGCTCCTGGCGGACGAACCCACCGCCAGCTTGGATGCCAGAAACAGCCGGAAGATCCTGGATCTGCTCCTGGGCTATCAGGCCCAAAGCGGCTGCCTGCTCCTGTGCGCCAGCCATGATCCGGCGGTCCAGGCTCGGTTTGTCCGGAAGCTGGAACTGCGGAAGGAGGAAGCATGATGTTCCGTTTGGCTTTTCTATCCTTGTGGCGGAGGCCCCTCCGGTACGGGCTGCTGGTCCTTTTGACAGCGGTGGCCTGTGCCCTGCCGGTATTCGTGATCCAGCTGGCCGGGGGACTGTACCAAGGCCTGAACCGGGCGGCGGCTCCCTTTCCCATCCTGGCAGGTGCCAAGGGATCTCCCTACCAGCTGGTGCTGAATACGGTATTTTTGCGGGACCGGCCCATCGGGAACATCCCTTATGGAGAAGTGGAAAACCTGCGGCAGAGCGGCAAAGCCGACCAGGTGCTGCCCCTGGCCTTTGGGGACAGTTTCCGGGGGTTCCGGCTCTGCGGCACGGAACAGGAAATCTTTTCCTATGTGGTGCCAGGGGAACACAAGCCCTGGCTGCGGACCGTTCAGGGACGGAGGTTTAACGGTACCGGGGAAGCGGTGCTGGGAGCGGAAACCGCCCGGCTCACCGGACTCCAGGTGGGGGATGTATTCCAGTCCAGCCACGGATTCATTGCCAAAGGCAAGGCCCACCCTCATCCCTACCGGGTGGTGGGAATCCTGGCTCCGGTCCAGGGACCCTATGACAAAGCCATCCTGGTGCCTTTGGAAGACATCTGGGAAGCCCATGCCGGCCATGGCAGCGCCCTGGTCCCTGGACAGAAGGGAGAAGTGACCGCCATCCTGGTCCGGCCCAAAGGGTACGGCCAGGCCATGCAGCTGCTGGCCGCCTGGCAGCGGAAAAAAGGCGGCTCCTCCCAGCTGCTGTTCCCAGCCCAGAGCCTGATCGCTCTCTATGGGATGGTGGGCCAGAGCCGGCAGTTCTGGATCACCCTGTCCCTGGGCCTTTTGGGGGCGGCCACCCTGGTGACCCTGCTGGCCCTGTACTGGGACGGGACATCTCGGATGGAAGAATGGGCCCTGCTCCAGGCCCTGGGGGCCAGCCACCGGAAGACCCAGTCCCTGCTGCTCCTGGAACAGTTCCTGCTGCTCCTTTTGGGCAGCACCCTGGGCTGGGTCCTGGGGTGGGGCGGCAGCTTGTTGGCCGCAGAAGGCATCGGACAGCAGGCGGCGGTCCAGATGAGCCGTGTCCCCTTGTGGCAGGGGTTCTTGGCCCCGGTGCTCTTGTTGGCGGCCGGCACACTGGGAGGGCTTGTCCCCCTGTGGCTGCTGCGGAAAAAGGATATCGCCCCGTATCTCTGAGGGGCTATGGTATAATGAGAACCATACGGACGGAAGAAATCGACAGAAAGCAGGAAAAACATGACTTTACAACAATTGCGCTATATCGTAGCCATTGCCGAAGCCGGGACCTTCAGCGGAGCGGCCAAGGCCCTGTTCATCACCCAGCCCAGTCTCACCAAGATGGTCCGGGAACTGGAAAGGGAAATGGGCATCCAGATCTTCGAACGGACCAACAAAGGGGTCCACCTGTCCCGGGACGGGGAAATCTTCCTGGGCTATGCCCGACAGGTACTGGAACAGGCGGACCTTTTGGAATCCCGGTACAAGAAACAGGCCGGGGGCAAGCAGGAATTCACCGTATCCACCCAGCACTATTCCTTTGCGGTGAACGCGTTTGTAGATCTGATCAAACAGTACGGGGGTGACACCTACGATTTCAGCCTCCAGGAGACCCAGACCTACACCATCATCGACGACGTGGCCCATATGCGCAGTGAAATCGGCATCTTGTACTACAATGCTTTCAACAAAGCCGTCCTCCAGAAAATCTTCAAGGCCAACGACTTGGTGTTCCGGGAACTGTTCGTGGCCCAGCCCCATGTGTTCCTCAACTCGTCCCATCCTCTGGCAGGACGGGAGAGCGTTTCCATGGAAGAACTGGCCCCTTATCCCTATCTGTCCTATATCCAGGGGGACCATAACGCCTTTTATTTTTCTGAAGAGATCTTCAGCACGGTGGTCCGCAGCAAGAACATCCGGGTCACCGACCGAGCCACCCTGTTCAATCTGCTCATCGGCCTCGACGGCTATACCGTCTGCAGCGGAGTCATCGATCAGAAGCTGAACGGCGCCAGCATCATCGCCGTCCCTCTCCGGGAAGAAGGAGACATGCACATCGGCCTTTTGACCCACAAACAGACCCATCTCAGCCGTCTGGGGAAGGCCTATGTGGAGGCTCTGGAGCGGTACATTGCCGACCAGGTAGGACAAGGCGCCCAGAAAGAAAAATAAAAAAGAACATTGTCCTATCCATTCTATACATAGCTATATATAAGTGTTAACTTTTTAATATTTTTTGCCATATTTTCCGTTTTACTGTATAATATGACTTGCAGCATTATAAAGAAAAGCAATAATGTCTATGAACGGAATAAAAGGAACGCCGTGGAACGGATGAGGGAGGACGATGGATCTAAAAGAACAGCGGTATGTCTGTACGTTGGCGGAATGCGGCAACTTGACCCGGGCAGCTGACCGGCTGTACATTTCCCAGCCGGCCCTGAGTATCTACATCAGCAATCTGGAGAAACACCTGGGCATGCCCTTGTTCTGCCGGCAGGGCAAGCGCTTCATATTGACCAAGGCAGGGGAACGGTATGTCCATTATGCCCGGGGGATCCTGGCTATCTCCAGCCGGTTCGACAGTGAAATGAGCATGCTCCTCAGTGAAGAGGCCGGGCGGCTCCGGATGGGGATTTCCATGCTCCGGGGCGCCTGGTTCCTGCCCCGTGTCCTGAAAGCTTTCCATGCCAGATGGCCCAAGGTGGAACTGGTCCTGCAGCAGGGAAACATGACCGTCCTGAAAGAACTGCTCCAGAAGCATGAACTGGATCTGGTAGTGGTCAATGAAGAGAATCTGGACCGGACCATGGAGGCCCAGGAATTGTTCCAGGAGGAATTCCTGGTGGCGGTGCCCCAGGGCCATCCTCTGAACAGCCGGGCGGTGTTTGTCCAGGGCCAGCCCTACGGCATCCTGCAGCCAGAAGACTTGGATGGACAGGTCTTTTTAGCTACGACTCCGGACCAGAGCACCCGGGCACTCCAGGACCGGATCTTTCAGGAACAGGGAATCCGTCCCCGGCAGACCATCGTCATCCGCAGCATCGAACTGATCCTCCAGCTGGTGGCGGAAGGTGTGGGTCTTTGCATGGTGCGGGAGGCCTATACCCGGACTTTCCGGTATTCCAAGGCAGTGAATCTATACCAGCTGGATGTCCCGGGACATCGGCGCCGGGTCTTGGCAGCCTACCATGCCCGGGAACGGGTCCCCCAGTATATGGAAGGGATGGTGGAACTCCTGCGGCAGAGGGGACGGGAAATCCTGTCCGGGCGGCTATAGATTCGTCTATTTGTTTTCTAAATACTGTTCTTAATAAAAATATATTTCGAAAAAGTCTCTTTTGCTGGTATGCTATTCTTGGAAACAGGAAGCAGCCGGGAAAGGAGGCTTTTCTTTTTTGTCTAAGCGGTCTTGTAACAGAAGAAAATGGAATATACACAGATGGAAAGCCCGAAGGTAGACACAGATATTTACAGAAATATATAATAAAATGTAAAATATTTCGTAATTTGTATCAATATGTCTGGAAAAATGACAAATATTTTTCTATAATAGAAAGTAGTAATCTAAGAAATAGTCATTATTGAAATGAAGTGCTGATCCAGTCCATCAGCCTGTACCAGAACAGTCAGGGATTTTGGCAGGAAGATAAAGAAAGGGACGACCATGAACAATCAAATGAGACGGGAAAAACTGTATGAGATCTTGGAAAATGCGGACAGACCCATTACGGGAATCGAACTTTCCAAGACGCTGGATGTGACCCGGCAGATCATCGTAGGGGATGTGGCAATCCTGCGCAGTAGCGGCAAACCCATCCTTTCCACGGCCCGGGGCTATCAGCTCCAAGGACCGGCGGAAGAACGGGGCTGCAGCCGGAGCCTCCACTGCTGCAGCCGGACCATGGATGAGGATGAGTTGGAAGCCGAGCTGAATGCGGTGGTGGACAATGGGGGAATCGTCCGAGGCCTGACCCTGTCCCATGAAGTTTATGGCATCATCCATATCGATATGAACATCTACAGCCGCCGGGATGTCCGCCAGTATGTGGATAAGCTCCGGGCCAGCGATGCCCCTCTGATCGTTACGCTGACCAATGGAGTCCATACCCTGAAAGTGGAGACCCGGGTGGATGAAGAGATGAATGCGGTCCAAGAAGGGCTGCAGGAGCTGGGAATCCTGGCGTAGAAAAAAGATGAGGTATTGCACGTTCTGTGCAACACCTCATCTTTTTTTATTTTCCTTCCTTCACCACCACCGTCAAGCTGCAGCCCAGATTTTTCCGGAACCATTTGGTCATGGACTGGAGCTGCTGGAGCTCTACGGACGGGGTACGGGAGGCTGTAAGGGTCAGGACGGCACCACCGTTCAGGATGGCGGGCTCGATGGACTGGATGGCGCCGGTCTGGGTGTAATCCAGGCATTCTGCCAGGGCCAGGAGCAGGGCGGCATTGCCCAGCCGTTTCAGGTCGATTTCTGGGATCAGCTTCCGGTAGGCTTTGTTCCGCAGGTAGCCTCGATTCACCCCATGGTGCCAGGCGGCCAGGATGGCGGTGTAGACCACGTCCAGGTGGTTCAGGCCGAAGAGTTTTCCGTTTTCGATCAGATAGCCGCTGTGCCGGGTGTGATTGTAGTAATTGATGGTGATCCCTGTATCATGGAGCAGGGCTGCGGTTTCCAGCAAGGGCTCCCATTTCAGCGGATCCAGCTTGTGGAGGGACTGCCAGCCCCGGAACAGCTGGAGGGCGTAACGGGCCACCAGCCGGCAGTGATCTTCGTCGGGAGAATAGAGGTGGATCATATTTTCCCGGGCTGTTTCCAGAATGTTGGGGGTGATCAGGGGGCGGTCCGTATGTTCATGGAGATATTGGGAGAACAGGCCTTCCCGGAGCCCACAGCCGGAAACGATCAGCTTCCGTGCCTTGCTCCGGTCCGCCAGAGCTTTGATGATGGAAGAACCGGCGATGATCACATCTGCCCGGTCGTTGGAAAGGCCGGGGATCCGCCGCCGGGTGGCCAGGGTAGTCCCAGGCAGTGTCTTGTACCATTCCTTGAAGTCCGGGATCCCGAACTGGTAGTTGTGGAGCTTGGAGGTAAAGTATTTGGTCCGTTTCTGTTCGATCTTTCCTACAGAACGGGCCGTCCCCCCTACCCCCACCAGAGGGAGGCCGCAGCCGGCGATCCAGGGGGCTTTCTGCATCTGCTCATTGATGGTCCGGCGCATCTTGTTCAGGGCAGCCGGATCCACAGCATTGTTCAGCTTGAAATTCTTGGTCAGGTTCACGCAGCCGATGGGCAGGCTGACGCTGTCCACCAGTTTCCGGTCTTTGACCAGGATCACTTCCGTGGAAGCACCCCCCAGGTCGAAAATCACCGCATCTTTCACGTCGAGGGTGTTGATGACTCCCAGATAGCTGAGATAGGCTTCTGTTTTTCCGGAGATGATTTCCAGGGTGATGCCGGAAGCATGGGAGGCTGCTTTGGCCAGTTTGGCCCCGTTGGGAGCATTCCGGATGGCTGCTGTGGCTACAGCAATGGTTTCGTCTACTTGGAAGATCCGGCACATGGATGCGAAATTCTTCAGGCAGTTGGTGGTGGCGGCGAAGGCTTCTTCCGTCAGATAGCCTTTTTTGTCCGTCTTCAGGGCCAGCCGCAGCGGATCTTTCTGGTTGTAGATCAGGTTGCAGGCCTTGGAAGCATGGATTTCCATAATGACAAGACGGGCGGAGTTGGACCCCACGTCGATGATGGCAATGCGTTTCATATGATCCCCCGATCCAGACAGGGTAATACAAAAAATCTATACCCCGTTTACACTGTTTTTTTCTTATACGAGAAGTGTTAAACTAAACTTAGTATAACACGATTGGCCCCCCGGGGGATAGGACAAACAGGGTTATACCCAAGGCGAGGAGGAACCTATGGCAAAGAAGAGATTGCGTTCAGCAGCGGTGATCCATCTGGGATCAGAGAATATCACCATGCAGCTGATAGAATATACGGGATTGGATGATATCCGAATCATTACAGAACTGCGCAGCAAGGTCCGTCTGGGGGAAGAGACCTTCCAGACCCGGAAGATTTCCTTCGGGACCATGCTGGAGATCGTGGAGATCCTCAAGGGATACCGCCAGGTGATGCGGGAGTATGGCGTAAAAGCCTATATCCTCCAGGCCACTACAGCCGTCCGGGAGGCGGAGAACCAGCAGTATTTCCTGGATCAGGTGCTGGTGAAGACCGGGTTCCAGATCGAAGTGGTGAATATGTCCCGGGAAATCTATACGAAGATGGCATCCCTGCTGCGGACCATGGAGATCCATGGGAACCTGCCCCGGCCTCAGGAAGGGGTGCTGCTGGCAGATATTTCTTCCGGGGGACTGGGCCTTACCTATGTGAAGGACCAGGAGGTGAAATTCCAGCAGAACCTCCATGTGGGGCTGGTCCGGCTGAAAGAAAAATTCACCCGGAACGAGCGGTCCAGCATCCATTTCGAACAGGCCTTGAAGGAATATCTGCAGGACCGGATCGGCGTGGTGGCTGAGGAACTGGAAAACGAGACCATCAGCATGCTGGTGCTCACAGGGACGGAAAGCCAGGTGCTGCTGGATCTGTTCGGGAAGAAACGGGGGCGGAAGGAAAACGTCTCCTTTACGGCAGAAGAAGTGGCCGCTTTCTACAGCAAGATCCACCGACTGAAGGAAAGCCAGCTGGAGAAGCTCTTTGGTTTGAGCCCAGAAGAGACAGAAGTGGCCCTGCCAGCCATCACTTTATGCCAGCTGCTCATGGAGATGGCACAGGCACAGAAGATCCTCATGCCGGTGGACCGGTTCGTGGACGGGATGAAGATCCTCTACATCGCTCGGCAGCTGGATCGGAAGTTCCTGGAAGAGATGCTGGATATCCAGATGAGCCTGGTCCGGAGCATCGGGAACCGGTTCCATTACGACGCTCCCCATGCGGCCTGGGTAGAAACCATGTGCTGTACCCTGTTCGATGCCCTGGCTCCTTCTCAGGGACTGGATGAGGAGGATAAGATCCTGCTGCGGGCGGCAGCGTACCTCCACAATATCGGGAAATATGCGTCCATGCGGACCTACGACCGATACAACTATTATCTGATCGACAGTGCGGATCTGTTGGGGTTCAGTGTGGAGCAATGCCATACCATTGCCCAGATTTCTTATCTTTATACCTTGGATCGGCCGGAACTGAATGGGAATGAACCGAAAGATTTCGGCAGCAGCATCCCTCCGCTGGTGGCCAAACTGGCAGCAATCCTCCGTTTGGCGGACTCCTTGGATATCAGCGGGCGGCAGAAGATCCAGGACTGCAGAGTGGCCATCCGGGGCAATGAACTGCGGGTCCTGGCCAAGAGCCGGGAAAATCTTTCCTTGGAAGAATGGACATTCGGCAAGCGGGGCAGCTTCTTTGAAGAAGTCTTCGGCCTCCAGCCGGTGTTGGAGAAAGCAGAGGAGAAATGATGAAGATCGATCTGAATAAACCAGAGTATTACGTGAACCGGGAACTGAGCTGGCTGAAATTCAACCTGCGGGTGCTGCGGGAAGCCGGGGTGCGGAACCTGCCTCTTTTGGAGAGGCTGCGTTTCGTAGCCATCTCTGCCTCCAACCTGGATGAGTTCTTCATGGTCCGGGTGGCGGGGCTCATCGAGCAGGAAGCAGCCGGAATGGATCGGGTGGATGCAGCGGGCCTGAGCGTCGGGGATCAGCTGCGGGAAATCGCCCTTTCCGCCCATAACCAGATGAAGCTGAAATATCGGTATTTCTTTGCTCTGGTCAATGAACTGGAGAAATATGCCGTCTGCTTCTCTCGGGTGAAGGATGTAACGGAGGAACAACGGCGGGAACTGGAGAGCTACTACCAGGAAATGGTCTTCCCTGTGCTCACACCCATGGCAGTGGATGCGGCCCGGCCCTTCCCCTTCCTGGCCAATAAATCCCTGAACCTCGCTGTGGAACTCCGGGATAAAAAAGGAGAGAAGAAGATCGCCTTCGTCCAGGTGCCTTCGGTGCTGCCCCGGTTCATCTCCCTGGTAGGCGAGGATGGGGTACGGGCCTATGTGTTCCTGGAAGACCTGATCATGGAACACTGCCAGGACTTGTTCAAAGGGCTCTCCATCGAGGCCGTGGTCCCCTTCCGGATCACTCGGGACAGCGATTTGGAAGTGGAGGAAGATGCTACCCAGGACCTGATGAAGGAAATCGAACGGTCCCTGCGGAAAAGGAAACGGGGGGCGGCTGTCCGGCTGGAAATCAACGCCACTGACGACAAATACCTGAAAGAGTTCCTGATGGAGAACCTAGACCTGGAGCCCCGGGATGTGTACGAGATCCAAGGGCCCCTGGACCTGACCTTCCTGAATAAATTCATCGATCAGCCCGGCATGGACCAGTGGAAATTCACCCCTTACACCGGACAGCAGCCGGAAGAGCTGCCAGATTATGAAAACCTCTTCGGGAAGATCCGGGAACACGATATCCTCCTCCACCATCCTTATGAAAGCTTCGATCCCATTGTGAAACTGGTGGCAGAAGCGGCGGAAGACCCCCAAGTGCTGGCCATTAAACAGACCCTGTACCGGGTCAGCGGGAATTCTCCCCTGGTGGCGGCTTTGGCACGGGCGGCGGAAAACGGCAAGCAGGTGACCGCTCTGGTGGAACTGAAAGCACGGTTCGATGAAGAGAACAATATCGTTTGGGCCCGGCGGCTGGAAAAGGCCGGCTGCCATGTGATCTACGGTCTCATGGGCCTGAAGACCCATTCCAAGATCATCCTCATCGTCCGGAAGGAGGCGGACGGGATCAAACGGTATGTGCACTTGGGCACTGGGAACTACAACGATAAGACGGCCAAGCTGTATACGGATCTGGGGCTCCTTACGGCCAACGACCAGTACGGCCAGGATGCCTCCGCTTTCTTCAATGTGCTCAGCGGGTATTCGGAGCCTCCGGTGTTCAATAAGCTGGTGATGGCTCCCCTGGGGCTCCGGGAAAAAATCTATGAACTGGTGGACCGGGAAATCGCCCATGTGAAGGCGGGAGGCACCGGGTACATCGTGGCCAAGATGAATTCCCTCATTGATCAGCCGGTGATCCGGAAATTCTATGAAGCCTCTCAGGCCGGGGTGAAGATCGACTTGATCGTCCGGGGGATCTGCGGCCTGCGGCCCGGGATCAAAGGGGTCAGCGAGAACATCACCGTCCGGTCCATCATCGGCCGGTTCTTGGAACACAGCCGGGTATATTATTTCGCCAATAACGGGGATGAAGAGCTTTACCTATCCAGCGCGGATATGATGCCCCGGAACCTGAACGATCGAGTGGAACTGCTGTTCCCGGTGGAACGGAAAGTCCATATCCAGCGGGTGAAGGAATTCCTGGACCTGTGCCTGAAAGACAATGTGGGGGCCCATGTGATGCTGGCCAACGGGACTTGGCGCCGGGCCTATCCCCACGGCCGGAAGAAAATCAGCGTCCAGGCAGCCATGATGCAGCGGGCCAAATCCCACGCTCCCAAAAAATCCATGCCCATGGAACAGCGGCTGAAGCCCATGGTCCGCAGGGAAGAATGACGGAGGCCCCCTTTTTGTGATATAATGGCTTATCATAAAGAGAGGTGCGGTGCGAGAGATGGCAGTGCAAAGTGTGACCTTAAATTACAATGGACATTATGGATATCTGGATTATGACGAAGAAACCCATGAAATGACGGTTTTCATTCCGGACGGGGAAGAAGCGGCCCAGAAGGTACGGGACTTTTTGAACCAGCCCCGGAAACTGGAAGTCCCCACGGACGAATGCACCTACCATTTCGGGGAGATCACCGTGGATCCCCGGACCAGCTGGCAGGATTGTCAGCAGGCGCTCACTCGGCTGTGGATGGATACAGGGGTGCTGGTGGAATGGAGCATGCCGCCCCGGATGACCAACGATCTGTAAGTTATGCACAGAGTTATCCACTTATGAACATCCGTACTGTGGATATTGTGGATAATTCCTGCCAGAGAGGGGAAAACCTGAGAAAATACGGGAATCCAGCCTGTGGATAAAGGCAGCGCAAAAGAGAACGGGGAGGGTGCCAAGTGGCAAAACGGTTTTATGAATTGGAAGTGGCAGGGGTCAAACGGTCCTTACCGGTGATCAATATTTCGGATACCCTGGCCATTGCCGGGTTCGTGATCCTGGGGGACACGGAAATCGTGGAAAAAACGGCGGCGGAACTGGCCAAAAAGGTGCCAGCGGATACGGATATCCTGATGGCGGCGGAAACCAAGGGGATTCCCTTGGTCCAAGCCATGGCCCGGATCTTGGGGATGGACCGGTACATCGTGGCCCGGAAATCGGTCAAGGCCTATATGGAACATCCGCTAATTGTGGAAGATGAGTCCATCACTACCCAGGGCAAGCAGATGCTCTGCCTCCAGGATGAAGACATCGAACGGGTCCGGGGCCATAAAGTAACGTTGGTCGACGACGTGATCAGTACTGGGGGATCAATGAAAGCCCTGGAAGAGCTGGTGGCGGAAGCCGGAGGCACGGTGAACGGAAAGATGGCCATCCTGGCCGAGGGAGATTCTATCGGGCGGAAGGACATCACCGTCCTGGCGGATCTGCCGCTGTTCAAAGCAGAATGAGAAAGGGAAGGGGTTGTTGCGCATCCGATGCAACAACCCCTTCTTCAGCCCCAAAAAGGCTTTGCTTTTTTGGGGCTTTTTGCGTTAAAATGAAACGATATACTTTTATTTCTGGATGAGGGGGTAGCTTCTTTGAAAATCATAGACTTATTAAAGAGTCCGAAGGTCTGCGTATCTTGCGAACTGTTCCCGCCCAAGAAGGGCAGTGAACTGGAACATGCCCAGGAAATCGTCCGGACCATTGCCATCCAGGGCGTGGATTATATGAGTGTCACCTACGGAGCCGGCGGGACCGCCGTGGGCAAGAGCGTGGCCCTGGTGTCCGAAATCGAACGGTGCGGGGTACCGGCCCTGGCCCATCTCACCTGCGTGGGAGCTGACGAGACAAAGATCGAAGAGGTCCTGGATCAGCTGAAATCCGCCCATGTGGAAAATGTGTTGGCGCTCCGGGGAGACCTGCCCCAGGGACAGGACCATCCCCTGGGAGACTATGCCCATGCCAGCGACCTGGTGAAAAAAATCAAGAGCTACGGGGATTTCTGCGTGGGAGGCGCCACTTATCCGGAAGGCCATCCAGAGGCTGCTGGACTGGATGAAGACCTGGAACATACCAAAATGAAGATAGAAGCCGGCTGCGATTTTCTGGTGACCCAGATGTTCTTCGACAATGCCATGTTCTACAACTTCATGTACCGGCTGCTGGCCAAAGGCATCCATGTGCCGGTGGTGGCTGGGATCATGCCGGTGACCAACCTGAAACAGATCGAAAAGATCTTCACCTTGAGCGGAACTCCAGTGCCGGCGCCTCTCCGGGCCATGGCAGAACGGTTCGCCGACCATCCGGCTGCTTTGAAGCAGGCAGGGATGGCTTACGCCATCGGACAGATCGTGGACTTGATCGCCAATGGGTTCACCAATATCCACATCTATACCATGAACAAGCCGGATATCATCGGGGGCATCCGCAGCAGCCTGTCGGAAATCATCCGCTGCTGAAAGGAGCTGCGCCATGGGAAACCTGCGGATCCAGTTCGATGAAAAAGAAGCCCTCCGGTATTTCGGGGCCCGGCCGGGGGATGACCAGGCAAAAGTCACCGTGGACCGGGCCTTTCTCCAGCTGCGGAACGAAGTCCATCCCCGGAACATCCTCCAGCAGTGGAGCTGCCGGGTGATCCAGGGCACGGAGCGGGAAAAGGGCCGGGTGATTCTGGAAGACGGCACGGAATTTGTCAGTTCGGGCCTGGCCCGGCATCTGGCAGGCTGTGACGCCCTGCTGCTGTTCGGGGCCACGTTGGGAGCCCGGGTGGATACGGCCCTGCGCCGGATCAGCATCCGGAGCATTGCAGAAGGGGCGGCAGCCCAGGCGGTGGCCGCGTCCTTGATCGAAAGCTACCTGGATCAGCAGGAGATCCTGTGGAAAGAGGAGTTGCCAAGTACCTGGCAGTACCGGAGCCGGTTTTCCCCTGGGTACGGGGACTGGGACCTGAGGGAACAGCAGAAGATCTTCCGTCTCCTTAACTGTCCCAAGACCATCGGGCTGACCCTGACCGCCGGGGGCATCATGGCCCCCACCAAAAGCGTCACCGCGGTGATCGGCATCGACCGGAGCGGGAAAGAACCGGCTGCTGCAGAAGAAAGCCGCTGCGGGAAGAGAAATAAATGCGCCGCCTGCAGTAATGTGGACTGTCCTTTTCGTCAGGAGGAACTATGAATTTTACAGAAACTTTGCATACCAAACGGCTGTTCTTTGACGGAGCCATGGGGACCATGCTCCAGGAAGCCGGCCTGAAACCAGGAGAACTGCCGGAAACCTGGAACCTGCTCTATCCGGAGAAGGTCCGGGCCATCCACCAGGCCTATGTGCGGGCCGGGGTGGATATCCTGAAAACCAATACCTTCGGGGCCAACGGCCTGAAGTTTGTGGCCGCCCATGGCCAGCCGGAAGTGGAAAACCTGGTCCGGGCCGGAGTGGAAAACGCCCGGGCTGCCTTTGCTGCGGAAGGCCGGGATGGTTTTGTGGCCCTGGACCTGGGGCCCACCGGGAAACTGCTCCAGCCCTTCGGGGACCTGCCCTTTGCAGAAGCGGTGGCCCTGTATGCCCAGCAGGTAAAGGCAGGAACTGCCGCTGGAGCAGATCTGATCCTGATTGAGACCATGAGCGACAGCTACGAAGCCAAGGCGGCCATCCTGGCAGCCAAGGAGAATTCAGACCTGCCCGTTGTATGCACCTTTACCTTCGACGAAGATGGGAAGCTGCTGAATGGGGCCGATGTGACCACGGCCCTGGTGATGGCGGAATCCTTAGGAGCGGCGGCGGTGGGCTTCAACTGCGGGCAGGGGCCGGATACCCTGGTGAAGCTGGTGCCCCGGGCCCTCCAGGCCGTGGATATCCCCCTGGTGGCCAATCCCAACGCAGGGCTGCCGGTCCAGAAGGACGGGAAGACCGTATTCCATATCGATGCTGCTGGCTATGCGCCTTTGATGGTGCCCTTTGCGGAAGCTGGCGTGTCTGTACTAGGGGGCTGCTGCGGCACCACGCCGGATCACATTGCCCGTCTCATCGAAGCCTGCCGGGATATCCCCCTGCCCGCTCCCCGGTCTGGAGCTCCCTGCGCCATTGCCGGCTATGGTACGGCGGTGGATTTCGAAGGGATGCCAGTGATCATCGGGGAACGGATCAATCCTACCGGGAAACCCCGGCTGAAGGAAGCGCTGAAGGCCCAGAATATGGACTATGTGTGCCAGCTGGCCCTGGAACAGCTGGATAAGGGAGCCCAGGTACTGGATGTGAACGTGGGAGTGCCCGGGGTGGACGAACCGGCCCTCATCGAAAAGGTCATTCTGACCCTCCAGTCCATCACTTCCGTACCCCTCCAGATCGATACCTCCAATATCGAGGCCATGGAGCGGGGCCTGCGGATCTACAACGGGCGCCCCCTGCTGAATTCCGTCAACGGTAAGGCGGAAAACATGGCGGAGGTGCTGCCCCTGGCGAAAAAGTACGGAGCTGCCCTGGTAGGGCTGTGCCTGGACGAAAAAGGCATTGCCGATACCGCAGAAGGCCGGTTGGAAGTGGCCGACAAAGTGATCGCTGAAGCCGGGAAGTACGGGATCCCCGCCAAAGACATGGTGATGGATCCCCTGGCTATGACCATCAGTACGGGAGGCCAGAATGCCCAGATCGACCTGGAAGTGATCCGACAGCTGAAGGCCCGGAACATCAAGACCGTCATGGGGGTCTCCAACATTTCCTTCGGGCTCCCCAGCCGGGATGCGGTGAACAGCGCCTTTTTCGCCATGGCCATGCAGGCGGGCCTTTCTGCTGGGATCATCAATCCCAACAGCGGGGCCATGATGGGATCCTACATTGCCTACGGGGCTCTCAGCGGGAAGGATGCAGGATGTAAGAAATATGTAGAGTACTTTGCGGACGCACCTCAGATGGTGGCGGTGGCCAAATCCCAGGGGGACGCCAAACCGGCGGCCAAAGGCCCCCAAAAGGAATATCCCCTGGAGGAAGCCATTGTGAAAGGGCTCACCAGCCAGGTGGAAAACGGGGTACGGAAGCAGCTGGCGGAGGGGAAGCCAGCTCTGGACATCATCAATGAAGCCATGATCCCAGCCCTCAATATCGTGGGGGATCTGTTCGAAAAGAAGAAGCTGTTCCTGCCCCAGCTGCTGGTCAGCGCCGATGCGGCCAAAGCGGGATTCGAAATCCTGAAGCAGTCCATTGCCACGGGAACTGCCACGAAAAAAGGTGATCCTATCGTCATCTGCACCGTAAAAGGGGATATCCACGATATTGGCAAGAACATCGTGAAAGTCCTGCTGGAAAACTACGGCTACCAGGTCATCGATCTGGGGAAGGATGTGCCCCCAGAAGAAGTGGTGAAAGCTGCTCAGGAATACGGGGCCAGACTGGTGGGGCTCAGTGCCCTCATGACCACCACCGTAGGGGCCATGGAAGAGACCATCCGCCAGCTCCGCCGGACCCTGCCGGACTGCCGGGTGATGGTGGGGGGCGCCGTGATGACCGAAGAATACGCACGGACCATCGGCGCCGATTTCTATGGAGCCAATGCCGTCGCCAGCGTCCATTATGCCAATCAGCTGTTCCATAAATAATCTCAATACAGAAAGAAGAGAAGAAGAAACATGAGAAGACCTTTGATCGGCGTCTCCGGAAGCCATATGGTGGATGGCCGCGGCGTTTTTGCTGGGTATCACCGTTCCTATGTGAATGACGACTACATCCGTTCCGTGAACGAAGCTGGAGGGGTGGCCATCCTGGTGCCCTTTACGGAAGATGAAGAAGCTTCCCGGGAAATCATGAGCCAGGTGGACGGGCTGGTGCTCAGCGGAGGCCATGATGTGTATCCCCTCTTGTACGGGGAAGAACCCTGCCGGCAGATCGGGCCGGTGTGGCCGGCACGGGACCGGTTCGACTTATTGCTCCTGGCGGAGGCGGAAAAGCGGGGAATCCCGGTGATGGGCATCTGCCGGGGCTGCCAGATCATCAATGTGGCTCATGGAGGGACCCTGTACCAGGACCTGTCCCTGGACAAAAATTCCTATGTGAAGCATTCCCAGAATCAGGATCCCGCTACCCCCACCCATACAGTGGAAATCCAGGCAGGGAGCCGGGCCGCTCGGATCCTGGGCCGGACGGAATGGGTCACCAATACCCATCACCATCAGACCGTGCACCAGGTGGGCGAGGGGCTGAAGGTCACCGGACGGGCTAAGGACGGTACCGTGGAAATCATGGAAGGCAACGGGGACACCTACCTGATGGCCTACCAGTTCCATCCGGAAATGATGTCCATCAACAATGCCCAGGCCAAAGCCCTTTTTGGGGATTTCATCGCAGCAGCCAAAGGAGAAAAAGCTTAATATGACGGAGAAAAAAGAAAAATTCGGCCTGTTCAGCATCGTGCTGCTGGGCATCAACAGCATCATCGGGACCGGGATCTTCCTTTTGCCCAATCGGGCCTATGCCTTGATGGGCCCGGCTTCCCTGGGTATCCTGCTGTTCGACGCCTTCCTGGCCGGGGCTCTGGCCCTGTGCTTTGCAGAAGCCGCCGGGTTCTTTTCCCGGAACGGGGGGCCTTACCTGTACGCCAAAGCCGCCTTCGGAGATTTCTGGGGGTATGAAATCGGGGTGCTGAAGCTGGTGGTGACCATCATCGCTTGGGCTGCCATGGCCGTAGGCTTTGCCACTGCCCTGGGGGCTGCGTTCCCGGCCTTTGCCGGGGAACAGGCTAAGGACATCATTGCGGCGGTGCTGATCGGGGGGCTCAGCGCTCTGAACATCGCCGGGGTGAAGGCCTCCAAATACTTGAATAACATCCTGACCGTATCTAAACTGGTGCCTCTGGTGCTGTTCATCGCCCTGGGGATCTTCTTCCTCAACGGCAGCCATTTCACTCCCTTTGTGCCGACGCATCTGGAAGAAGGGGCCTTTGCCAACGCCGCCATTACCATGTTCTTTGCTTTCACCGGCTTTGAAGCCATTGCCGTAGGGGCCGAAGACTACAAGGACCCCAAGAAGAACCTGCCCCGGGGCATCATCCTGACCATGCTCCTGGTGACGGTGATCTATATGCTGGTGGTGGCCATTTCCATCGGCATCCTGGGACCGGACCTGGCCACAGACAAGGCTCCCATCCAGACCGCTTTTGGACGGATCCTGGGGCCGGTGGGGTCCTACATCATCCTGGTGGGCACCCTGTTCTCCATGGGAGGCATCAATATGGCGGAAGCCTTCATTGCACCCCGGGCCTGCACTTCCCTGTCCGAAGACGGGATGCTTCCGGAAATTCTAGCCAAACGGACTCCCTGGGGGACTCCCTATGTGGCTAGTATCGTCATCGCTGTTTTGAGCATCGCCCTGGCCTGGAGCGGCAGCTTCACCACCTTGGCGGCCATCAGCGCCGTGTCCCGGTTCACCCAGTACCTGCCCACCTGCCTGGCGGTGATCGTGTTCCGGAAAAAATGGGCGGACCGTCCCCGGACCTACAAGATCCCCGGGGGCATCACCATTCCCGTGATCGCCGTGGTCACCAGCCTGTGGATGCTGTCCAATGCCAAGACCATGCAGCTGGTATGGGGCCTGGGCGGCTGCCTGGTGATCCTGCCCTATTACTTCGTCTACGCCAGCAAGAAGAAGCGGGGTCTGATCAAAGAGAAGGAAGAGTAAAGAAAGGATTGTTATGGATCTCCAAACACTGCTGCATAAAGAAAATATGGACCGGGAGGATCTGGTCACCCTGCTGGGGCTGACGGACCCGACAGACCGGAAGGCCCTGTACGATGCCGCCTACCAGGTGAAAAGCGCTTCGGTGGGCCGGGTGGCTTATTACCGGGGCCTCCTGGAATTTTCCAACCGGTGCATCAAAGACTGCCTCTACTGCGGCATCCGCCGGGACAATGAGGAAGTGGAACGGTTCGACACCGCCCGGGAAGATATCCTGGCCATGGTCCGGTGGGCTCTGGACAACCAGTACGGATCTTTGACACTCCAATCCGGCGAACGGCAGGACGAGGAGTTCATCGCCTTTGTGGAAGGACTGATCCGGGACATCAAGAAGCTCAGCGACGGGAAGCTGGGGCTCACCCTGTGCCTGGGGGAACAGACGGAAGAGACCTACCGGCGATGGCTGGAGGCGGGGGCCCACCGGTACCTGCTGCGGATCGAAACCAGCAATCCGGCGCTGTATGCCACCCTCCATCCCCGGGACGGCCATCATGAATGGACCGTCCGGAAGCACTGCCTGGAAATCCTCCGGAAACTGGGGTACCAGGTGGGCACCGGAGTGATGATCGGCCTGCCGGGCCAAACCCTGGAAGACCTGGCGGATGACATCCTGTTCTACCGGGACATGGACATCGACATGATCGGTATGGGGCCCTATGTGGTCCATCACAACACCCCTCTGGGGAAACAGGTGGTGGCGGATGGGGGGAACACTCCGGAAGCCCAGCAGCACCGGTTCATCCTGGGGCTGAATATGATCGCCGTGACCCGGCTGTTCCTGAAGGACGTGAACATTGCCGCTACTACCGCTCTACAGGCCCTGAATCCACTGGGACGGGAACTGGGGCTGAAGGCCGGGGCCAACATCCTGATGCCCATTGTGACACTGCCCAAATTCCGGCCCGATTACCTGCTCTACGATAACAAACCATGTGTGGAAGACAGTCCGGACCAGTGCCGGAACTGCCTATCCGCCCGGGTGGCCTCGGTGGGGGACACCGTAGGATTCGGGAAGTGGGGGGATTCGCCCCATTATTTCAAGGAACATAAAGGGGACGGCTGACCGCTGAGCGTTAGGCGCTGATAAAAAAAGAGGGGGCTGTGAAAAAATGAGAAATCATTTTTTCACAGCCCCTTTGGTCACTGGTCAACGGTCACTGGTCACTGGCCGGTGGAAAGAACCCGTGGCTGACGGGTCCTTTTGAATAAAAAACAGGACTGTGCTTTTCTTTTGTTCCGTTGCTTCTCCAGCGTTCTTTTGGAGAGGCAAGGACAAGCCAAAGGCGCGTCCGAGCCAGCATCCTACAATAAAAGGCAGCCGCAGCCCGGCT
>Ga0129307_1000551_pt1 | contig 56079 bp, 77 predicted proteins | sample P1105metagenome_FD_94437 | JGI IMG/M metagenome (GOLD analysis project Ga0129307, IMG submission 94437) | Capybara group fecal microbial communities from Wisconsin, USA - P1105 metagenome | ecosystem: Host-associated > Mammals > Digestive system > Large intestine > Fecal | place: USA: Wisconsin... | reverse complement strand
TTCATGATGGCGGACTCCGGCGCCCGTGGTTCGATGAAGCAGATCCGCCAGCTGACCGGTATGCGCGGCCTGATGGCGAACACCGCCGGCCGCACGATCGAGATCCCGGTCAAGGCGAACTTCCGCGAGGGCCTGTCGGTGCTGGAATACTTCACCTCCTCCCGAGGCGCCCGCAAGGGCTTGGCGGATACCGCTCTGCGTACCGCGGACTCCGGTTATCTGACCCGCCGCATGGTCGACGTCTGCCAGGACGTCATCATTCGCAGCGACGACTGCGGCGCGACCACCGGTATCCTTGCCGCCGAGATCAGCGAGAACGGCCAGGTCATCGAGCAGTTCTCCGAGCGTATCAACGGCCGCTATCCGGTCCGCGACATCATGAAGCCCGGCACGGAAGAGGTGCTGTTCTCCAAGGATCATATGCTCACCACCGACGACGCCAAGACGCTGGAGGAGTTCGACATCCACTCCGTCGAGATCCGCACGGTGCTGACCTGCAAGGCGCACAGCGGCGTCTGCGCGAAGTGCTACGGCATGAACCTTGCCACGTCCAAGCCCGTCGGCCCCGGCGAGGCGGTCGGCATCATCGCCGCCCAGTCCATCGGCGAGCCGGGCACCCAGCTGACCATGCGTACGTTCCACACCGGCGGCGTCGCCGGCGGCGATATCACACAGGGTCTTCCGCGTGTCGAGGAGCTGTTCGAGGCGCGCCGTCCCAAGAAGATGGCGACGCTCTCCGAGATCTCCGGCAAGGTGCGCTTCGAGGAGTCCCAGAAGGGCAGCCTCGTCAACATCATCGTCACCGCGGACGACGGCGACGTGCGCAACTACGCCATCCCGCACACCGGCCTGCGCGTCAAGGACGGCGACACCATCGAAAAGGGCTTCCAGCTCCAGGACGGCGCGCTGTCCCCGCACGACATCCTCCGCATCCGCGGCGTCGGCTCCGTGCATGACTACCTCATCTGCGAGGTCCTCAAGGTCTACCGTCAGCAGGGCGTCGATATCAACGACAAGCACATCGAGGTCATCGTCCGTCAGATGATGCGCAAGGTGCGCGTCGAGGACGCGGGCGACACGACGCTGCTCTCCGGCGCGATGGTCGATCTGCTGGAGCTCGAGGACGAGAACGAGAAGGTCCGCGCGCGCAGCGCCGCGGGCGAGGTCAACGCCGAGACCGGCGAGCCCCTGCGTGAGGCGGAGGCGACCCAGCTTCTCATGGGTATCACGAAGGCGTCCCTCGCGACCGACTCGTGGATGTCCGCCGCGTCCTTCCAGGAGACCACCAAGGTGCTCACCGAGGCCGCCATCAAGGGCAAGGTCGACCACCTGCTGGGCCTGAAGGAGAACGTCATCATCGGCAAGCTCATCCCCGCCGGCGCGGGTCTGAACGCCTACCGCGATTTCGCGCAGGAGATCGTGCCCGAACCGGAAAAGCCGGAGGAGCCCGACATCCTCGCGCCGCTGCGCGGCTTCACCAACGCCATCTCGTAAACTATCCGGAAAAGGCCGCCTTGGGCGGTCTTTTCCGTTCCCCGCGCCGGAAATATGTGGTGTTCTTTGACTGGGAATGGGGCAGGCGCGGCGGGCAGACGATCCTGAAGTGCTTCCGCCCGATCTACGACGAGAACTTCGACGAAGAAAAGATTCTCGCGTTCCGCCGTAGGGCGTACTATCCGTAACGCGGCGCGGTGATTTGCCTCCGGCGGGCAGAATGACCGAAAAAGCCATCTGAACGTATGGCTTTTTCTGCTGAACAATTAAGATAAACGCAACACAAGTTGACAAGTGGCAACAAAAAACAACGCCACGCAAGCGCAACTTTGTGTTGCGCTTATTTTTTTGCAATTTTTTTGAATGGGAGGTTTTGAAATGGGGCGCAATAGGTTTATGAATTTTGAGAATCGGAAGAAGATCGAGGAGCTTTACGGTCAGGGCATGGCCGTCGCGGAGATCGCGGCGTGTGTCGGATTCAATCGCGCTTCCGTGTATGACGAGCTGAAGCGCGGCTTTACCGGAGAAATGGACAAGAACGGCCGGCCGGAGTATTCGGCGGAGCTGGCGCAGCGAAAAGTGTTTGAGCGTCGGCGGGCGCAGCTCGCGGTCAGCGAGTGAGGAGGACGGCATGAGCAATCAGGAAGTTTTTGTGGCGCTTTACAACAAATACATCAAGCGTGAGGGCGCGGCGGAGCTGCTGGCATGGCTCGAAAATGAAACGGGGTTCTTCACGGCTCCGGCGGGAGCAAAGCACCACGGCGCACACACGGGCGGGCTTGTTGAGCACAGCCTTAACGTGCATCATCGGCTGGCAAAGATCGCGAGCGTGGAGATTTTCGGCGTGAGCGGGAGGATCGACCTGCTGGCGGAGGACGTGAAGGAGAGCATCGCGATCATGGGCCTGCTTCACGACGTTTGCAAGCATGACGTTTACCACGCGGACGGAAGGGGCGGCTTTAGATACTCCGATCCTTTTCCGTTCGGGCATGGTGAAAAGTCGGCATACCTGATTTCACAGCACATGAAGCTGACGCCGGCGGAGGCGCTGGCGATTCGGTGGCACATGGGAGCGTTCGACGCGGCGGCGCGCGGGGATCTTCGGATGCTGAACGCGGCGATGGATGTGACGCCGTGGGTGTGGTGGCTCCACGAGGCAGATATGGGAGCGGCGAGAATCGACGAAAGAGAGGTATGCGAGGAATGAAGAAAGCTCTTTGTAAACCGTGCTCGCTGGGGTTGATCGCCGCGGGCATGAAGGTCAAGCAGCTGCCAGGAAAGGCGGAAAAGATTACGTGCGCGGAGTGCGGCAGGCGTCGCTATGGCTCGGAGTTCGAGGTCACGGAGAAGAACGGAGGAAAGCCGCATGAAGGAGTTTGACACGTTCCTCGCCCGCGCGCAGGCGCGCCGTGCATGGTTGGAACAGGCGGCGACGAATTGCCGTGCTCGTGTTCGGCGGGAACGCCAAAAGACGGAGCGCGCGCAGGCGCGGCGCGTTCTCCTCGGTGCGTTCCTTGCGGTCGTGTCAATCGCCGGTTCGCTGTTTGCGATCTATGTTGCGCCGGACATTCAGACGAAAGCAGAGCAGGACTCAGCGCGCGTCGAGGAATTGGAGGCAGAAAACGCGCGGCTGCTTTCGGAGCTGCGGCGGCTGGACGAGTTTGCGGAGAAAGAAAACCGCGACGGCGCGGAGTGTGAGCCGGTCATGGGCGCAAGCGATCTTTACGTTGACGAGAGCGCCGCGGCAATCTACAACGCGCCGGCGTGGATGCAGGCGGGAGAGTTCCGCATCTATCACTATTGCGCGTGCGAGGAGTGTACCGGGAAAAGTCCGGGAGATCGAGGCTATGGCATTACCAAAACGGGCGTAAAGGCGCGAACGGACCGGACAATATCGGTAGATCCCGATGTTATTCCGCTCGGCAGCGAGGTCGAGATCAACGGGAAAATCTATGTTGCGGAGGACACGGGCGTTTCCGGGCGGTGCATTGACATCTACGTGAACGACCACGCGGAGGCGCTGCGGCTGGGAACGTACACGGCGGGCGTGAGCTGGCGATGAACGACCGGCAAAGGGTTCGCGACACGCTGCGGGAGCTGTGGAAACGGCCCGGTGTGGCGCGCGTGATACATCCAAAATACGGCTCGGTGGTTGTGCCGTGTAGCTCGAAGCTGTCAGCGATCATGTGCGCGGCCGCTGTGTGGGGGTGCCATTGGCACAAGGTACACGACGCGGAGGTTTGGGCGGCGGAGCCGGGAGAACAGCCTGTGCCGCTGCCTGAGAAATACAGATAAGAGGAGGATTTCAAAATGGGGAATTACGTTTCAAGTTACACAGCGGTTGCATCAGGTATCGGCGCGGCACAGGCGGAAGCCTTGGTGCCGATCCTGAAAGAACGAAACCGCGGCTTTGCGTCCGATGCCGAGACTTGGGCGGAGCTGAAAGTCGCGTTGGAGCGCATCAAGACGAAGATCAATTCGGCGGAGCACCAGCACAAGGATATGTGGGAGGCCGTGAAGGAAAAGAACGCGGACGGTTTTGAAGTGCTCCTTGAAGCGTTCGAGCAGAGCGCGCGGGATGTCGCCGGAGAGTGGGTGCGGGCGGCGGTGCTCGCGAAGATTGCCATTGACGATCCCGAACCGCCGGTAGAGCCGACGCAGGAGGAGCGCATCACAAATGATCGTGTGCGTCTGGCGGCAATCGAACGGAGGCAGAGAGAGATCGGCGCGGTGCTGGACGCGAATGTGGCAACCGGGGATCTCCACGACGACCTTGTGGGAGAGTTGAACAGACTGAACGATGAAGAAAGACTACTGCGGGTGCGCCTGAGCGTTGTCGGAGCAGAAGCACCAGCGGAGGAGTAAACCGTGGGAGCGATCGAAGTGCGGCCGGAAAAGGTTTACTCCTACACCGGATATGTGCGTTCGTACAGAAGGAAATCGTGGTGCCCGGAGATCATGGACGTCGTGTGCAGGGACTACAAGGACGACGCAGCGCCGCCTGTGATGCTCGAAGCAAAGGACGAGATCAAGCAATACTTGGAAGAATTGATGGGCTGTCAGTTCGAGGAGAGCCGTATGCGCATGACGTTCCATTTCAACGAATGGTGCGAGCTGCACGCGATCGACGTGCTGGACGCCGGCGGCGAGGTTGTGAAGCAGATCAAGCATGGTGTCGAGTGGCGGCCGTTCATCGGAGAGGTCGGCGCGGTGATCGGGCCTTGGGCTGGACCGGCGGAGGAAACGGAGGCAGCCGGTGAGCATTGAAAGGCATTGGCCGTACTTTGTGCCGGTATGCGACTGTTGCGAAAAGCAGTTGCCGGGTGAGGAGAGTTTTCGGAACGCTGTGCGGGCAAAGCTGGATGCCGGATGGGAGAGCCGGCGAGACGGCGACGATTGGGAGGATATTTGCGCGGACTGTCTTTTTGAGGAGAAAGGATATAGCAAGGAGGAAGCGCCAACATGAAGAAAGCGCAGATCAGTATGTGGGACGAGATCATCGTGGACAGCTTCGCCGGCGGCGGAGGGGCGAGCACGGGGATCGAGCTTGCGACGGGCAGGCCGGTCAACATCGCAATCAATCACGATCCCGACGCGATTCTGATGCACAAAACCAATCATCCGTTTACGCAGCATTTCCAGGCAAGCGTTTGGGACGTGGACCCGGTGAAGGTCTGCGCCGGTCGTCCGGTCGGGCTGCTGTGGGCGTCGCCGGACTGCAAGCATTTCAGCAAGGCGAAAGGCGGCAAGCCGGTCGAAAAGAAAATCCGCGGCCTCGCGTGGATCGTCCTGCGCTGGGCGGGAACCGTCCGGCCGCGTGTGATCCTTTTGGAGAATGTGGAGGAGTTCCAGACATGGGGGCCGGTCCGCAAGGGTAAGCCGGTCAAAAAACTGGCGGGCACTACCTTTCACAAGTTCATTGGTCAACTTCGCACGTTGGGGTATGCCGTGGAGTGGCGCGAGCTGGTCGCCGCGGACTACGGCGCGCCTACCACGCGCAAGCGGTTCTTCCTGATCGCGCGATGTGACGGGAGGCCGATCGTATGGCCGGAGCCGACGCACGCGCCGGCGGGCAGCGAGGACGTCGAGGCGGGCCGTAAACTACCGTGGAAGTGCGCGGCGGAGATCATCGACTGGAGCCTGCCCTGCCCGTCTATCTTTGACACGCGGGCGGAGATCAAGAAGAAATACGGCATCAGCGCGCAAAGGCCGCTGCGGCCGAACACAATGCGCCGGATCGCGCGCGGAACGGATAAGTTTGTGATAAAAGCGCCGGAGCCGTTCCTTGTGATCGTAAACCACGGCGGAGAGTTCCGCGGGCAGAAGATGGACGAGCCGCTGCAAACCGTGACAGCAAAGCACGGTTACGGCGTTGCGGAGCCGGTGTTTGCGCCGCTGACGATGCACAACAACACCAACGCCGCGGGGACGGCGATCGACGACCCGATCAATACCATAACGACCGGCGGACACCAAATGCTTATCATGCCGTCGATGGTTCAATACCATTCCGAACAGACGGAGCGCGTGCGCGGTCAGGGTGTGGGCGAGCCGCTTATGACGGTGGACGCCTCGCCGCGCTACGGACTGGCGGCCGCGACGCTCTCGAAGTATTACGGGAACGATCAGCACGGGCAGGACATCGGCGAGCCGCTTCATACCATTACGGCGAAGGACCGCGAGGGCGTCGTGCTGGCGAGCATGGTCAAGCTGAAAGGTCAGAACATCGGAGGGCCGGCGACGGAGCCGGTGCAGACGGTGACGGCCGGCGGCGGGCATCACGGCATTGTGGCAATCAAGATCGAAAAGGCCGCGCCTGGCGTCGATCTGCAAAACTGGCCGAAGGTCCGCGCGCTGCTCAATGAATACTGCGACTATAACCTTGCCGACGACGAGGTAATGCTGTTCCTGATCGGCGGCGAATGGTGGTTCATCGCAGACATCGGCCTGCGGATGCTGACGCCGCGGGAACTGTACCGGGCACAGGGCTTTCCGCCTGATTACGTCATTGACCACGATTACACCGGGACAGAGTACAAAAAGGCAAAGCAGGTTGCGCGCTGTGGGAACGCGGTGCCGCCTCCCTTTGCAACGGCGCTCGTCCGCGCCAATCTGCCGGAGTGGTGCGGCGAGAAGATCGAAACGATGGCGGAGTTTGAGCAGGCGGCGGCGGTATGAAGATACACTCGATTGTGTTATGGCAGGCCGATTGTCTCGAAGCGATGCGGCGGATCGCGGATGGAAGCGTTGACATGGTGCTGTGCGATCTTCCGTATGGGACGACACAATGCGCATGGGACAGCGTGATTCCGGTTGATGCGCTATGGAGAGAATGGCACCGCGTTACAAAGGAGAACGGCGCAATCTGCCTCTTTGGAGCTGAACCCTTCTCCTCTATGCTCCGCATGAGTAACATACGGGAGTTCAAGTACGATTGGATATGGGACAAGGTTAAGGGGACGGGATTCCTGAACATAAAAAAGCAGCCGCTTCGCAATCACGAGATCATCAGCGTTTTCTACCGGAGGCAATGCACATATAACCCGCAAATGACACACGGACACATTAGAAAGCAGACGCATCGAAGGAGCAATACACAGGGCGCGGTCTACGGCGGAGCGGCAGAAAACTTCTACGATTCAACAGATCGTTACCCATGCAGCATACAAGTGTTTTCAACGGACACGCAAAAATCAGCGGTACACCCGACACAAAAGCCGGTGGCCCTGCTGGAATATTTGATACGCACATACACAAACGAGGGAGAGACGGTGCTGGACAGTACAATGGGATCTGGATCAACAGGCGTCGCGTGCGTAAATACCGGCCGTGGGTTTATCGGAATAGAGCTGGAAGAAAAATACTGCACGATTGCGCAGGAGAGGATCAGGGAGGCTGTGGAGCGTGTGGAGCTAGAGGCGGCCCAGGAACGGCTATTTTGAAAGAACGAAAAGGAGGCGCGACGCATGGGAAAGAACGATATGGTGCGGAGGCAGCAGGAGCGCGACCGCCTGCAATACAACAAGGGCATGAATTTCGGGCAGCAGTTTGTTTTTGATGTGATGATGGTCTGCCTCCATGAAAAGGGCTGGGGGTATGGGCGCATATCGGAGCTTTCAAAGACGCTCAAAGAGAAGTGCGACTACTATGCCGACGCATTTATCCGGTGCAACGAGCAGGACGCGCGACAGGTGCAGCTTGACAACGAGCTTCGGGCGATCATCAAGGATAACCAGCCGTTCTTTTCGTTCAATGAGAGATACCCAAACGTCAAGACGGTCGGATATGACCGCGCGCCGGTGCCGTTCAAGGGCGAAGTGATCGGCGCGGAGTACATGGGGCGGTAGCGTGAAGATCGGTTTGATCGACGTGGACGGGCACAATTTCCCGAACATCGCATTGATGAAGCTGTCCGCGTGGCACAAGGACCGCGGCGACGTTGTGGAATGGTGGGACGGATTCGGGCAGTATGACCGCGTTTATATGAGCAAGGTATTTGACGAGACATACAGCCCCGATATGCCGGAGCCGCTGAACGCGGCGGAGGTCGTAAAGGGCGGAACCGGTTACGGACTGGACAACAAACTGCCGGACGAGATCGAGCACGTCTGCCCTGACTATTCCCTCTATCCTGAGCTGACGAAAGATACCGCATACGGATTTTTGACACGGGGATGCCCGCGCGGGTGCCACTTCTGCATCGTAGCCGAAAAAGAGGGGCGGCGTTCCTGCCGCGTGGCGGAGCTTTCGGAATGGTGGAGCGGGCAGAAAAACATAGTGCTCCTCGATCCGAACCTGCTGGCGTGCTCGGAGCACATGAGGCTACTGCAACAGTTGATCGACAGCGGCGCTTATGTGGACTTCACGCAGGGCCTAGATTGTAGGTTGCTGACGCCAGAGAACATCGCCGCGATCAACCGCGTCAAGCTGAAGCAGATCCATTTTGCGTGGGATTACATGAAAGAGAGCGCGGCGGTGCTGCGTGGGCTGAACCTCTACCGCGAATTGGCGACGCGAAAGATCAACGCGATGTATGCGACGGTCTACACGCTGGTCAACTACGATACGACGATGGACGAAAACCTTTATCGTATCTATACGCTGCGGGATCTTGGCTACGACCCGTATGTGATGATTTACGACAAGCCGCACGCGCCGCAGGAGATACGCGATCTTCAACGATGGTGTAACAATCGGCTGATTTTCAAGGCGGAACCTGATTTCTCAAAGTACAGCCCGAAGAAATGGGCGGCAAAAGAAGAAGTGTCCGAGCAAATCGGACTGTTCGGAGGGACGGAATGAGCAAAACTGACCATTTAGGCGCAAAGAACATCGGCGGGAACCCGGAAAAGGGACGCCGTGAAATGGACTTCTACCCTACGCCGGAGGACGTGACGACGGCGCTGCTGGACTTCTTGGGATGGAAGAATAGCACGATATGGGAACCGGCGGCCGGTGACGGCGCGATTGTGCGCGTGCTCGAACGATACGGAAACCGCGTGATCGCAACGGACATACGGACGACGGGCGACGACTATCTCGCGACGCCGGTGCCGGACGGAGTGCAGGCGATCGTAACAAATCCGCCTTTCTCGGCGGCGGAGAGCTTTATCCGGCGCTCGCTGGAAAACGGCCTGCCGTTTGCGCTGCTGCTCAAATCTCAGTATTGGCACGCAGGATCTCGCCGCGCGCTGTTCTTCCGTTCTCCCCCGTCGCTCGTCCTTCCGCTGACTTGGCGGCCGGACTTCACGGGGCAAGGCGCGTCCTTGATGGACGTCGCGTGGAGCGTGTGGCTGACGCCGAACATGAGGACGCGAACGGAATATGTGCCGCTGGAACGACCGGCGGAGCCGGGACAAGTAAGCATATTTGGAGGGACAGCATGAACAAGACGAAGATCGAATGGTGTGATGCAACGTGGAATCCCGTCACGGGCTGTCTGCATGGGTGCGAATACTGCTATGCCGCGAGAATTGCACATCGTTTTGGGCTTGGATGGGATGTGTTTTACGACGAAAAAATATTTGTCCTTAATGAGCCGTCAAAAAGCAGACGAAGCGAGCATAAGCCAAAGAGAATAGAGCCATTTCCCTATGGATTTGCGCCGACGTTTCACCGCTACCGGCTGGACGAGCCGCAGCATTGGAAGAAGCCGCGCACAATCTTTGTGTGCAGCATGGCGGACCTGTTCGGCGAGTGGGTGCCGGACGAGTGGATCGAGGCGGTCGTGGAGGCCACGATGCAAGCGACGCAGCACCGCTATTTGTTCCTAACGAAAAATCCGGCGCGCTATGGACAAGTTTTAAGAAGCCCGTCGTGGAGGTACGTCCTGCCGCGCGGCGCGAGCTTTTGGTATGGAGCGACAGCGACGACGGAAGAAAAAGCGATAGAGGCAAGCAACGAGATCGACAGCTTGCCTTATGGTTACAAGAAGTTCCTCAGCATTGAGCCGATATGTGGCCCGCTCCGCGTCAATGAATGGGACTGGATCAGTTCTTTCGATTGGGTGATCATCGGAGCGGAAACCGGCAACCGCTCAGGAAAGATTGTGCCGGAAAAGTCGTGGATCAATTACATCGTCGCTTCCTGCGCTGCGCGCGGCGTGCCGGTGTTTATGAAGGACAGCTTGATCCCTATTGTCGGAGAGGAGAATATGCGGCGGGAATTTCCGTGGTGAAGGAGCGTGCAGAATGAAAATCAGAATCAAGGAGGAGCTGCCGGTCGCCGAGATCGTGCGGCCGGAGGTCGGGAGCGTCCACGAGGTCGTCGGAAAGTCAAAGGCTCCGATGAAGCTCATGTATTTTATCCAAATGGGCGGCGCACAGGTCGGCGTCGAACCGGGAGAATGTGAGGTTGTGGAAACATGAAAATCGGAAAAGCGTGTGCGATCTTCCTTCAGATTGACAGCGACAAGTACACGGAGGAAGAAAAGGGACAGGCTATTTTTCAGGTCGTCCAGATGCCGACGCACAACGGGATCAACAAGGACGCCATGCTAAAGGTGATCGGCTGGCTGCTGCGGCTGGCGTATGAAGTGCCGGCCATGCTGCCGCGCGGCGGCATGAACAATTACGACCGTGTTATGTGCATGACGCCGGAGGAGCTGGCGGAGTTCCTGAAGGAAGCGGAATACCGGCCGCCTTGGGCGGACGCTTTCGGGAAAGAGTGCTGCGACAAGTGCAGGACGGAAACCGTGACCGTGATGGAGGAGCCGCACAGGACGCTCGAAGTAAATCCGTGCGATTTCACGGACGGCGAGTGTCCGCATGGGTCGGATATTACGTGGTGGCTGGCGCAGCGCGCGCAGACTAAGGAGGGAAAGAATTGTGAAGGTTGAACTTTGCGATATTTGCAAGCGGAAAGTGAACGCCGACGATAAGGGCGTCATGGGAAACGGCGCGCTTGCAATCATCGCGAAAGCGGAAACAGTCTGTAAGCAATGCGCGCAGGCGGCGACGGCCGTGGATTGGTGCGCCGTGGTGCGTGAGGCATGGATGAAAGAATAACAATTCAACGAGGGGGAAGAAATGAGCGGTGAAATAGCTGTCATGTTCAGCGTGCGCCCGAATTGGAGCCGAAAGATCGCCACAAGAGAAAAGATCATTGAAGTGCGGAAAACCGCGCCAAAGATACCGACGCCATACAAGGGCTATCTTTACTGTACGTTGAGCGGATGCAACGAGTTCTTCCGGGATGATCTGCACGGCGAGGTCGCTGTGTGGAACCGTGAGAAGTGGGGACTTCGCAAAGGCCGCGTGTGGGCGGAATTTATATGCGACAAGGACATTCCACTTCTGTTTTCGTGCAGCGATCCGGCGGCTCTAGTAACGCATTACGAAGTTCCGGGCACTTGCCTTTCCGATGTGGAGATCATGGAATACCTCGGCAACGGAAAAGCGGGACACGGCCTGCACATATCCAAATTGACCATCTACGACAAGCCGCGCGAGATAGGCGAGTTTTTCAAGCCGTGTATTAAGAACGGGTGGCCGTGGTGTAAAGACTGTGAATACGGAGTAAAAGGCGACGAGGCAAAGGCACTTTTACCGGGGCTGAGGTATTTTGATATACCTTGCGGAAACTGGCTGCATAGGCCGCCTCAAAGCTGGTGCTATGTAGAGGAGGCGGCGACGTAAGCATGGAGTTTTTCAACGATACACGTCACGTCGCGCGGAAGCCGCATAAATGCGAGGCGTGCGGAAGGACCATTGAAGCCGGCGAGTTGTACCGGCGGCAAAGTGGAAAATGGGAGGGCGACTTCTTCACGCGCGCTTGGTGCTGTGATTGCGAAGCAATCATGGAATATTACTTTGAGCACATCGCCGTGGAAAGCGAGTTCGACTATTGGGAAGTGCAGGACGAGATCGCGGATCGGTTTTGCCATGCTTGCCCGCACGGAGGAAATGGCGACGACGATTGCGAGGAAAAAGCCGTGTGGCATTGTCAGAGAGTTCTTAACGCGATAAGGGAGGTCGGCGGCGGTGGGGCTGGAAATACGGCCGTGTGATTTTCAGACGGCGCGCGCGTTCGTCAGCGAGTATCACAGACACAACAAGCCGCCTGCCGGACATAAGTTTTCAATCTCATGTTATGACGGGGAAAGGCTTTGCGGTGTGGCGATCGTTGGCCGGCCGGTGGGCCGCTACTTTGACGACGGCCTGACGTTGGAGGTCAACCGCTGTTGTACGGACGGAACGAAAAATGCGTGCTCGATCCTATACGCGCACGCATGGAGAGCAGCAAAGGCGCTCGGCTACAAAAGGCTTGTCACATATACGCGCGAAAGCGAACCGGGCGCAAGCCTGCGAGCCGCGGGTTTTATCTGCGACGGACGCGCCGGCGGGACACATTGGACCGGTGAACGATACATACAAGAGGAAATTGTCATGGATGAAATGAAAGTCAGATGGCGGAAGGAGGTCGGCGGCGGTGCGTGAGCTTTATATGACAGACGAGGAGATCGCGCGAAACTTTCGCGCGGCGGCGGACAAAAAGGCGCAAGTCAAGATCCTTGCAGACCTGAACGCCGTGGACAAGAACGTGATCCACAACAAGCTCCTTTCGCTGGGGCTGATCGACGGAGAACTGCTGCCGGAAAAAAGCAAGGGCGGACGGCCAAAGACGGCGGAGATCGACGAGGCAGAGGCGCGCAAGCTGATCGAGAAGGACGTACCTGACGAGCAGATCGCAAAGCATTTTGGCGTCGGCATCACGACGTTTCAGACGTGGCGGCGGGAAAAAGGGATCATGCGCTATTCCATGAGGAAGCGCGCAAGAAAGACGGTGGAGGAAGTGCAGAAAATGAGTGTACCTATTATTGATGCGAAGCAGCACGAAGAAGCGCCGATGCCGGCGGTAGCTCCGACGGCGTGCCAACCGGCGAAGCCCGTGGATGTAGGAGCCGAAAGCTCCGTCGATACAGGAAAAAACAAGCTTTTCAGAAAGAAAATGACGGTGGAGCAGCTGACGGCGCTATTTGGGAACGTCATTAAAGAAGGGATGTCCGGCGAGGTCGAGGTAACGGTGGGCGGCAAAGCGATCCGCGGCGTCACGGTCAACCTGCGATATGACGCAGAGCATAGCGGGCCGGCAGGAACGACGGTTGAGTTGGAGGTTTGAACGATGACGTATTTTACGGGGCTGTTTCGCTGGGGAACGCCTTGCGCAGCTTACGCAGTAAAGCATTTGCGGCGCGGTTATCCGTTTGATATTGATCGCGTGGAATCTTACCTGCGTCAACTGCTTCAGCCAGACTGTCACGGAAAAACAGGAGCAAGGCGCGAATATCCTCGGCGTCTTTGGATGAACCGCAGGTTTTCCGTTCGATAAGTGAGCTTCCAAAATCGTATGTTGCGGCAGATTCATCGGGATTATGCCGAACGTTATCCCAATAGTTGCAGTAAACAAAGATTGCATCAGAAATCACGCGAAGTTCATCATGCGTCAATTCCATAATATTTGTCCTTTCGTTTTGATACAGCAATCATAAGACACAAAGCAACAAAAGGCAACAAAAACAGCGCCGGAGGGGATGAAGGTATGAAAACAGTAAAAGCGCGCATCTTCTCCGGCGCTGTCTGTGAGCAGATCGTTTTTAACGTGTCGGAGCGGACCGTGATCGACCGCTCGACAAAGCCACGCCCGCGCTTCAAGAACGAGGCGGAGCGCGAAAAGTATAACCTTGAAAAATCGAAGCGGCATTTTATCCGCATTGTCAACGCGAATTTTGGCCCGACGTCGTATTATGCGACGCTGACGCTCGACAACGAGCACGAGATCCACGACTTCCCCACCGCGCGCCGTGAGCTGGACAACTATATCCGGCGGCTGCTGCGCAAATACCCGGACGCGCGTATCGTCGCCGTCATGGGACGCGGGAAGTCTACGCATCGCATCCACTTCCACGCCATTATTGAGGGCGTGCCGAAGGAGTTCATCAAAGCGAAATGGGACGGCGGAGAGATCGACCGGATTGACCATCTGAGGGAACACGTCAAGTATGACGGCGTGGACCACGGGCAGGACTACACCGGCCTTGCTACATACTTATTCAACCATTGGACGCCCGAACAGGGCGCGAAGCATTGGCGGGGCACAAAGAGCCTTGTCAAGCCTGACCACGAGAAACCGACGCCGGTGCTGCGTCATTACAGCGACACAAAACCGCCCAAGGCTCCGAAGGGATATGTCTTTGTTGAGGGGCGGACGACGCAATACGGCTTTCTTTATTATAAATATGTGCGCGAGATACCGAAGCCGGCGCGCGGGCGACCGCGCAAAAGTGACGCATCAAGCGACGAGTGAGGGGACGAAAAGCCCCAATCTAAAGCCTTGTAAATGAGCGACTTTTTACGACCACGAGGAAGGAGCGGAGTATGGCGAGGATCAGCATAACCGATCTGCCGCCAAAATTTCAGGAGCAGGCGGTCAAGCAGCTTATGGAGCAGCGAGCACGGAAGCAAAGAGCGGAAACGCTTTTGTGTCCGGGAGAGGATCGGAAAGAAAAAGAATCGAAGTATCATAACAAGCCGACGGAGCGCGTGACAGCTTCGGGAAATGTCCTGAAGTTTCCCAGCCAGAAAGAGGCTCGGCGTTATGATGCCTTGTTGCTGCGCCTGAAAGCTGGACAGATCAAAGATTTGCGGATGCAGGTTGACTTCACGCTGCAAGAGGCTTTTACCGACGCGGAGGGAAAGCGCGTGCGCGCGATCCGGTATAAGGCGGATTTTGTGTACGAGGAACATCAAAGCACGATCGACGGCACGCCGATATGGAAGATGATCGTGGAGGACGTCAAGACGAGGGCGACGGCAACGGACAAGTACAAGATCAAGAAAAAACTGTTGAAAGAAAAATACGGGATCGACATCGTGGAGGTATGAAAGATGCGAAAATTAGGATCGGCGGCGTCGGCGGTCATTCTGTGCGATGATTGCAAAAAGCGCATATCCGTCAAAGGGATTCGGATGCAGGAAAAAGAAAGCGGAGAATACCGGGTACAGTTCTTCACCTGTTCCCGTTGCGGGGCGCTATACCAGGTCAACACCACGGACGAGAAGCAGCGGGAGCTTTTGGAGAAGCGAAGCGTTGCAAACAGGCGCTTGCAAATGGCAGCCGGCCATCGCTTCCGGGAAAAGACCGTGAAGGGCTACCGGAAGGAAGTGAAAGAGGCGGAGCAAGAGTTAAAAGAGCGCGCGCCGATGCTGCGAGAGATCGGCGACAAGATTCTGAAGGATGGAGGGAACGGCGATGGACAGAAGAATGGTGATCGCAGGGCTGAAAGCGTATAAGGGCATTGAAACCGACATCCGGCACAAGGAGCTTTTCGCCTCGGAGGTCGAGGACGGCGCGCAGTATCTCAAAGAGGCGGAGAAGCTGCGCAGGGTCAAGCGCGAGATCATCAAGTGCATGAACGACCTGCCGCAGCTCGAAAGGGATTGCATTTGGAGCCATTACATCAAGGGGGAAATGTGGGTACGGATTTCCCAAAAATATGCCTATTCAGAAAGACAGATCAGGAACATATCAAACCGCGGAATTGACCGGCTCGGAAAACTGTTTTCCAGGCGCTCGGCGGTCGCTCAATTTTGCCGCTCCGTGGCGGAGGGAAATACCATATAACGCGCGCGCACGAGAGACAGGATCTTTCGCTACTCACTTTACGTCAAAAAACAATAAAACATGGGCGGGATTTTTCGTGCGTAAAAAGTTGCGCGAAGCGTTCCGAAAATGGAAATATAAAAACAAACAAATACCATACCCGTTCAGTAGGGTAAAATAGACTGGAGGAAGGGACAACATGGCAGGCAAGAAAAACGGCCAAAAAGAGCGCGCAAGGGCGCTGTTCCTTCAGAAAAACGGAGAGATCACACCGAAGGAAATTGCGGAGAAAATCGGAGCGACGCCGGAGGCCGTCCGCAAATGGAAGTATCGCGGCCAATGGGTCGCAGAGCTGACAAAACCAAAGAAGGGCGCGCCGCGCGGCAACAAGAACGCTGCCGGTCACGGCGCGCCGGAGGGAAACACAAACGCGGAGACACATGGGGCCTACTCCAGGCCGCGGCTGGACCTGCTGGACGAGGGACAGCGCCGCGAGATCGAGGAGCTGCAAGAGACGTTCGAGGGAAACGCGCTGCGGGCATTGAAGCGCCTGGAAACAAAGCGGGCGGACCTGGAGCGCCGGATCGGCGAGCTTCAGGACGTGCCGGAGGACGAGGCAAATCTGCTTGACCACACCATGACCATGACGCTGCCGGACGGCGGACAGATGGAGTATATCAACAAAAGCAGCCCATTCTCGCGGCGCATGACACTGGAGGCAGAATTAAACCGCGTGGACGGCCGGATCATCAAGCTGCTGGACAGTATCAAAAGCCGGGAGGCGGAGCGCGAGCGCCTGAAACTGGACCGGGAGCGCCTGGAATTTTCGAGGCAAAAGGCGGCCGGCGTTTTCAACTTCGACGACGAGACCGGCGAGGTAGTGCCGGACGAGGACGACGACGAGATTATCGAGGAATAGGCAACAAAAAAAGGCCCGCGGGCGATGCCGCGGGCCTTGGTCTATTTTTCCCATCGCGCCGGCTCTATGTTCTTTTCGGCGATGATGCCAGGGTGCGCTTTCACATAGGCGTCAAAGTCTGCAAAGGCTTTCCGGCGTTCGGTGCCGGGATATTTCGTTTCCGATTCCTGGACTTCTGCGCCACTGTCTACCATGCGGCGGTAGGTGCGGAGGTAATAATAAACCTTGCCGTCGTAGATGTTCTTATGCCGGATCAGGCGGACAAGGGGCACCGTCGGCGTCGTCGTCAGGTAGTTGTAACGCTCGGCGAGAGAAAGCCGGTATGCCTGCGCGAGCTTGATTATATCCTCGCAGTTCTGGATCAGATCGACGGCGTAACCGTCATAACGTTTTACGCGCTCGGTTTCGTTGATGGATACCGCGCGATGCAACGTGGGGCAGTATAGCCGCGGCTGGGCCTCGTCGGATCTTTCGCCGTAACGGCGGAAGAAGTCAGCCAAAAGGGCCTTGTTTTCGTCGGTCATGTCGATAAATCCCCCTTAATACAGCTCGTTGAAAGCGTCGATCAGCGCCTCGCGCCGGCTTTCGTCCTTACCGTCGGCGGTCGTTCGGAAGGTGACGCCGTTCTCGCGGAAATAGGCGGTGACTTCGCCGGTGCTGCCGTCGTCAAGCTCGATCCGCATAAAAGCGCTGCCGCCATAGGTGTGCTCAACAAGTTTCGTGCTCATGCTCTTTTCCTTCCTCGCCTGCCATCATCAGCGCCGGGAGGCGATCCCCGGCGGACGGCCGCGCCGGCGGCCGTTTCGGCTTCGGGTCAGACGGTTCGTGCGTTGCGGGCGCGCAGTTCCGCGCATATTGCATCGTATCTTTCCTTAGCCCGTTCCCCATCCCTTGTAATTCGACAGTTGCGCGCGCCTCATTCCGGCGCCCCATCCATCAAGGGGCTTTACCGCCTCTGCCATGTACTTCTCGTATGCTGTTTCTTTCATGCGTTCGAGGGTGGCGGTCTTGTATCTGCTATAATCAGCCATTGTTAGCTCTTTCCTTCCTCGCCTGCCATCATCAGCGTCGGGAGGCGATCCCCGACGGACGGCCGCGCCGGCGGCCGTTTCGGCTGGTTCGGTCAGCAGCTCGCGCCGGTCAATCTTTCCAGACGCGCCAGCTCGTGCCGCGCGGCGTCGGAGATCGGGCCGGTCGGGAAGTTTTCGAGATATTCGCGCAGCTCGTCGATGCGGTCGCAAGCTGCGGTTCCAGGGATGTTCCATGCAAGATTGCTTTCGCTCGCGCGCTCGGCGGCGGCGGTCGCGTCATTCAAGCAAACACTGTAAAGATCGACGCCGTATGTGCTGCGGATGCCGTCCAGGGCGGCCACGTCGAAAAACTCAGTAAAGGACGGGTAGACGTGCGGCCGTTTCAGTTTTGCGGCCATGATCGCGTTGTAACAGTTCTCATATCCTGCGGGTTTCATTTTGTTTCGCTCCTTTCGTTGTATCGCCTGCCATCATCAGCGCCGGGAGGCGATCCCCGACGGACGGCCGCGCGGCGGCCGTTTCGGCATTACTGCGGGATGCGGTCCAGGACCGCGCCATAATGGCAAAGCATCGCGCGCCATTGCGCGATCGTTTCGGATTCCTCGCCGAAGTCCCATATTTCACGCTTGATCTTTGCGGCGAGGCGGTCGGCGTTGTCCGTGAAGTGCTGCCGGACTTCGGCCATGTTCGCAAGGAGCTTAACCTCGATTTGCGCGTGCTCGCTGTTCCACTCGCGCGCGGCGGCGTTCTTTGTGCGGTCGCTGCATACGCAGGAGAGCGGCCAAAACGCGACGCTGTATTTTGCCGTGCTGATCTTGCCGGTCTTGCCGATCTTATGCAAGCTGTAATCGCTGCCGCTCCAGGTGGGATCACCAGGCGAGTTGTCCACAAAATAAAGGCCGTTGTCGTTCTTGAAGTACGCGCCGGAGACCTCGACAATATCGCCGGTCCTGATCTCGATTCCGTTCTTGTCTAGCATGATCTTTTCCTTTCTCGCCTGCCATCATCAGCGCCGGGAGGCGATCCCCGACGGACGCGGCGCGCGGCCGCGTTTCGGCATTAGTCCAGATAGCTTTTCATACTGATTTTGTATTGCGTTTTCAGTTTCTCAAAAGCTCGCGTCGTGACGGTGTAGCATTGCCAATTCTCGCGGGCCTCGCGGGTGCCCTCACGCCACCGCGGCGGATCGTCGTCTTTCGTGATGCCGCGGCCGTGCAGCTCCAACGGGGTGTCAATGTGGTAATGCTTGCCGTAGTGGCTCAACGTCGCCCGCATTTGGATTCCGTCCGGCTCGGCCTCGTTCATTTCGGGGGTGTAAACGTAGACACCGGGCGCGTCGGCGGTTTCTTTTTTCGGTTCATCCGGCTGGGCGAGATCGAGCCGCTTTTGCCGGCCAACGCGGCGCAGCGTCAAAAGCTCGGATTCGGCCAAGTAGCCCATGCTGAAGGAAGTCTCGGCGGCTTCCAGGTAAAAACTACATTCGCGCGGCGCTGTGCAAATCTCGAAGAACTTCAACAGGTTGTTGTATGCGTTGCTGTGCTGTGCCTCGACCGGATGCCGGACGGCCGCGGCAGGGAATTGTATCATCATGCCGTTTCCTTTCTCGCCTGCCATCATCAGCGCCGGGAGGCGATCCCCGACGGACGGCCGCGCCGGCGGCCGTTTCGGCTGTGGTCCGCTCCTCGGCGGGCCGGTTGTGCGTGCGCTTCTTTCTCGGCGGCGTGTCCAGCCAGACAATAAACCGCATTAGCGTTACAGTCAGAGAAAACGCGCCGTAGATTGCAAGGGCCGTTGCCATGTTCCGCGCCTCCTCCCGTTTCGATCAATGGACGAAAAGCGAAAGCTCGCCGTTGATAAGCTCATACGTCATAAGGCCGCAGTCAAACCGGATGTAATTCCAGTCGGTCGCCTCGTAGACCGGCGGCCGCTCATACTCGCCGCATTGGCGGCATTGTCCGAAGCGGTTTTTTTCGATCTTTGCGACGATGTGCCTGATCTCGATTTTGCCGGGCTGGAAGCAAAACCAATCTGCGAGAAGCTGCCGCGCTTCCTCGTCTGTCATAACGCGGCCGGCGCTGCGCAGGCGCTCATAATCGGCTTGCTTTGCGTTCTCGCGGTATTCGTAGGGCTGCCATTCCTCGGCGCGGTCCAGGTCGCGCCGCAGGCGGTCGATTGTTCCGTCACGCTCGGCGATCACTTTCCGCAGGTCGTCGGCGGTTTTGTTCGCCTCGCGCCTCGCGCTATATTCGGCGGCGTTCGCGGCTTGCTGGATGCGCTCGGCGAGGCTGTCGGCGTTCGACTTGTACGCCTCGCAAAAGGCGCGCTTGTCGCCGTCGAAATCCGTATAGGCCGCCTCGATTGAGCGGTAAAGCTCGGCGCTCGGATAAATTCCGGTCAGCGCCTCAAATTCTTGTAGCATCATGTTGTTTCGCTCCTTTCGTTCGTTCGCCTGCCATCATCAGCGCCGGGAGGCGATCCCCGGCGGACGGGTCCGCGGTTTTTGCCGGCGCTCCTGCACCGACGGGCGGCCCGTTTCGGCTGTGTATCGCGCCGCGGCCGTTCATGCGACGGCCTCGGCGGCTTTGTTCGCGTCTTTTTCTGCGTTCTGCGCCTTTGACTGTTCAGGAGGCCGAACCGGAAGCAAGATGCCGTCGCCGCTTTCGGCCTTGAAGTATAGCGGCTGCCGCCATCCGGCCGGCTTGTATGCCGTGCAGCCGGGAAGCGCCTGGAGCATATCGAGCAAATACTCGGCGTTGCAGTACCAAAAGCCGGCGAGACAGTACGGCGTGCGCAAGTGTGCGCGCTTCTTTCCGCCTCCGACTTTCTTCTTGTCGTTCGCAATGAACGCGCGCAGCTCGCCGACGCTGGGAAGCTCGACCGCCTCGCCGGCGGCCTTGATCGCGCCGCTCATGGTCGCGTCAACGTCAAAATCGTTTTCAACGTGCGGGAGGCTCGTTATATCCTCGTTGAGCCTGAGCAGGTGGAAGCCGTCGCAGATGCAAAACTTGTCGCTGCGGGTGAAAATGCCCTTGAAGGACGGCCGCGCGTCGTTGCAGTTTTTGACGATCCGGCCGGCGGCCGCTACTGCGCCGCGCGGCGTCGTCGCCGTGTCCATCCTCGCGCGGGCCTCAATCAGCAACTCGGCCGCGGCTGCATAGAACGGGTAGAACGTCGGAAGCGCGGCCCATTTTTCCGGCTGTTCAATGACGCCATCCGCGCCGCGGTTGCCGGTGTGCTCGTCGTACTCCTGAAGCATCGTGCAGATGTGTTCATACAGTTTTTCGTTTGTCATGTTCTTTCCCTTCTCGCCTGCCATCATCAGCGCCGGGAGGCGATCCCCGACGGACGGCCGCGCCCGCGGCCGTTTCGGCTTAACTCCAAATTAACCGGTTTTCCCTGCGTGCTTTCCACGCTTCTGAAGGACTGTCGAAAAGCTGGGAGGTGCGCTGCGTTCCGTCGTCGAAAAGCTGCCAATAATAGCCGTTTTCGTCGTTGCTGTAAATCAGATCCATTTCGTTTTCCCTTCTCGTCTGCCATCATCAGCGCCGGGAGGCGATCCCCGACGGACGGCCGCGCCCGCGGCCGTTTCGGCTGGTTTAGTCGTCTTTGCTGCTGGAGTAGATCGCGCGGCTGCCGTACTTGTTGCGGATGTACGACATATCTTTCGAGCCGCGGCCGCGCTTGCCGCGGCTTCCGGCCGGTGCCCAATACCACATGGATTTTTTAGAGGCGAACTTGCAGCCGGCCTCTTTGAGCTGGTCTTTGACGGTTTTGGTGTCGCCGCTGATCCACACCCAGGAGCCGCACAGCTCGCAGGAGATCCCCGGCAGATTAACCAAGACGCCGATCACCTGCATAAATTCCTCGGCCGCGGCCGCCTCGGCGCTGGGGCCGTCGGGCAGGTGCTCAGGGAGAGCGAAAACGCCGGCGGGCAGCTCCGGCACGTCAGCGCGGGCGGCCTCGTCTTTGCCGATCCACGCGGCAAATTGATCGTTGAGCATCTGCATCGTGCCCGTGTCGCCGTTGTCCTTGTCGCTGTGGTAGACCTGCGCGAGCTGGTGATAACGCTTGCGGGCGTCCTCGATGGTCTTGCATCCGGTGAAAAAGTCGAAGTTTGTCATGGTTTTATCCTCCCATCAAAGTGTTTTTGTGTCAGGCCCTCGCGGGCTGGAATAGGGCTTTTAGCGGGATGCCCTTTAGAACCCTGCGCCGCTCTTGGTGTCGTCGCGCTCGCGGCCTGCTGCTCTTGACCGTGCTATGCGTGCCTATCGTCTCATGCTCGCCACGGCCCCCATGCACGCCATTTTTCCGGCCCGGCGTGCGTCGGCTTTTCAGTTGTCAAGGTCCGCGGCCTTGTCGGCCTGCTACGGGGTGCGCCCCGTTGAGCTTGGCCCGATGTTAGCACGGGGCGCGCCCCGTTGTCAAGCCCTAAATTTTCATTTCGGCGGATTTAACAGGATGCGCCCCGTGTTTTTGTGCAAAATAACGGGTTGCCTCCCGTTACACGCGCGTGATATAATCTACGCGCGCAAAGGAGGTTTGATATAATGCCTATGACCGAAAAGAAACGCCGCACGGATGCAGCGTGGAAGCGGAAAACAAAAAAACGCCTGGGCGTCACGCTTTACAAGGGCGACGCGGAAGCGTTCGAGGAGTATTGCAGCGCGCGCGGCCTAAGCGTCAACGCGGCGTTGCGTGAGTATGTCGCAACCTGCATCGGGCGGCCGCTGGAAAAGCGGACGCGAGGAGCGGACCAGGACGACGACGTGAGCACGTCGGAAGAATAAGCGCGGACGACGGAAGCGGACCGGATCAAGGGCGATCCGGTCCGCTTTTTGTTCGCTGGGGGGATTATAGGGGGGAAGTTAGCTCTATGCTTCTTGTAACCTACGTGCGCATAAAACCCATTCCGGCGAGCATGGGCCGCCTCGATCGGCACCGGAAGCAGGCCGTCCGCGAGGAGCAGCGCGGCCGGCAGGAAGGGCACCGGCGCGCGGCAGGTCCGAAGGTCCAGCAGCAGGAGCGGCGCGCCGCGGTCCTCGCCTGCATCGCTTCCGACGTCCTCGCCGCACAACGTCGCCACGGATCAGCGCGAGCAGCAGCAGCGCCGGCGGCCGGTCAGAAGGTCCGGCGGTCCGGCAAGAGTGATCGCGCCGCCTCGGCGATGTCGCCGCGGCTTTTCGCTTTTGCCGCTCGCGTCGTCGGCACCGTCGGCGGCCGTCGTCGCCGTCGCCGCGGCCGGTCGAATTTTCGCGCCGAAGGGTTTTATGCGCGTGCCAGGTATAAGCTACTTCGTGCTATCTTGTACCCCCTATAATCCCCCGTCGGTCTCCTCGAACGTGCGCGCCGGCGCGCTGAATGAATCATGCGCGCCGCTTGATTATTGCGCGCGTTTAATATCGCGCGCGCATCCCCCTATGGTCCCCCATCGGCCAGGCGAGGCCGGCCGCGCCTTAATGCGCGCGGGCGCGGGTCCTTCCAATACCGCGTGCGCGTCCGGGTGGCAGAGCGGCCCAAGGGTTTTCTAGGCGTGAAGTTTGAAAAATCCAGTTTTTCGGGAATTTTTTCAAGGGAGGGGTCCCGAAAAAACAAGAGGGGTGCGCCAGAAAGAACGGGACGGGCGCTGCGCTAGGCTGTGACGCTCGCAGAGGGTGGCGGCTGTGCTGCGGGTTGTGCCGCGAAGCGACGGCGCAGAGGCGAACGGAGAGCGCGAGACGAGGGCGGGCACGATCTTGTCGGCAGAAATGCCGGGGAGATACAAACATACGTGATTGTAACGAGGCGAAAACGGCGGAAGCGAGGAGCGATAAAAACAAAAGAGGCGATTTCGGTTGATAATGGAGAATTTGCCAGGGGCGTAAATGTCCTTTGCAAAGCTGCGGCGCGGGCGGCGGAGCGCGGCGTTTTTGAAGGGTGGAAAAAGATTGCCGTCCATTGCCGTTTTTTTGTGTTTCAATGGAGCATGGCGGGAGCGTCCCCCGTCAAGGCGAAACCTCCTTTTTTCTGATGGCGGCCCGGAAAGACGGGAAGCCCGGCCGGGGCAGGTGCTCCGGCCGGACGAACGCCGGCAGGACATACCATGCCGAAGCGCTGCGCCAAATTTCAAAGGTGAAGCGATTCGGACGGACGTATGCGGCCGGCTTTGTGATATGCCGGGGTGCTGTTGCAATATTCGGGGCGTTGGACGCGGACACCACGCTCAGGTACGGCGGGCCGATCCGTCTCCCGGCACAAGAGGTTTTTTGCCGGTTCCGAAACGGCCTGCATGGAGTAGGCAAAACCGGCTCCGGCGGTGCGCTGCGCGAAAGCGGCCGCAGGCAAATAATTGTTTGACCCAGCATCGGGGGGTAAAAGAACGGACACGACGGGCGCGCCCGCGTCGAGCTGAAAAGTTCCGTGGTCTCAAAGGCGCGGTTGTACTGTCTGGAACAACCGAGGCGACGGCGAATAAAAGTAACGAGCCGAAAAGGATGTGGCGAGGCATAACCGCAAACCAACGCAAGGCGTGTTTAGGCGGAGAGTAGGAAGCGAAAGCAGCGCCGCGCCTTTGGGATTGTCAGCAAAGAGGGGCGCAACATGAAGTATTATACGGCCAAGGCGCTAGGGCGCGTGCTGGGCGTCGGAACCGACGAGATTGTTACGTTGACCAAGCGAGGAATTATCAAGAAGGGCCTTGCCGACAACGGACTCTATGTGTTGGAGGACACGGCACGGGAGATCATCGCCGGAATGAAGCGGCCGGAGGATAGGCGCGCCGCGGACTACGCAACGGAGCGGGCGAAACTCATGCGGGCGCGGCGGCAGAGTGCGGAGCACGACCTGGCATTGATGGAAAAAGACCTGCACACTTCCGAGGATGTGGAGATCGTGCTGTCGCGTGTGCTGGCCGCGTTCAAGTCAAAAGTGCGGGCGCTTCCCTCTCGTCTCGCTCCGCAATGCGCAAAGGCGCAGAGCAAAGAGGAGATTTTCACGCTGGTGAAAGCAGCGACCGACGAGACGCTGCAAGAGCTGGCGGCCATTGAAACGCTATTCGAGGAGGAAACGGACGCATGAACGAGGATTACGGGATCACGACAGGCGGGCCGAACCTGGAAAGCCTGCTGGATTGCATGAAAAAGTTCATTGAGGAAGATCTGAAAGAGTACAGATTGCCTGTGAAACAAGACGGCTGGACCGATCAGCCGGAATATAGACCGCTGGATGTTCACGAAATGGCGATGCCGGAACCATCCGACGAGCACGAAAGAATCCCGTACATCATGCTCAAAGTGCTCAACGGGCGCGATGAACGCGGAAACGACGGACAAATGAAGTGTATCGTCAATGTTCGTATCATCATCACAATTTACGATGACAACAAACGCGAGGGCAAGATGCAGCTGCTCCAGATCGTGCAGAGGCTTCGGCGGGACTTTATCCGCGCCGGCGTGATCGGGAATTGCTTTGAATTGCAATGGCCGCTGGAATACCTGATATATCCCGATGAAACGGAGTGGTATCACCTGGCAGAAATGGCGACGCAATGGAGCATACCGGCGGAGGAATGGGATGCGTTGGAGCAATGCGGCTTTGACGGATAAAGGAGGCGCACCATGCTTTCCGAGCCTGATGTAAGAACAGGGATTCGGCCGGAGACATACGCGCTGTTCGAGCGGCTGTTGAAAATGTTGGAGCCGCCACCGGACATCACGCTGTCGGAGTGGGCGGACGAATACCGCTATCTGTCCTCCGAGTTTGCGGCGGAGCCGGGACGCTGGCACACGGACCGCGCGCCATATCAGCGCGAGGCAATGGACGCCATCACCAACACGCACACGCGAAAGGTCGTGCTGATGTGGGCGTCACAGACAGGCAAGACGCAGAGCTTGATCCTGAATACCATCGGCTATTACATGAGTTACGAGCCGTGTCCTATGCTATGGCTGGAGCCAACGGTGGAGGCAAGCGAGACCGGCAGCAAAAACTTTTTGACGCCTATGCTGCGGGACACGCCGACGCTCGCGGCGCTGACGAGCCAAAAGAGCAGAGACCGGAACAACACGATCCGAGAAAAGCAATTCCCAGGCGGCTACATCACCATGCAGGGAGCGAACAGCCCGACGGGCCTTGCCATGAGACCGATCCGCATATTACTGGCGGACGAGATCGACCGTTACCCTGCATCGGCGGGAAACGAGGGCGATCCGCTGGCGCTGGCTGAAAAGCGCATGACGGCATTTTGGGACAGCAAGGAGATTGTCACGAGCACGCCGACAATCAAGGGCTTTTCCAAGATTGAGGCAGAATACGAGAACTCTACCAAAGAGGTTTGGAATGTGCCGTGCCCGAAGTGTGGGAAATACCAGCCGCTCACCTGGGCTAAGATCAAGTTTGATAAGGAGGCTTTTCGGGACGGGAGCAATACGGACGTCGCGATGGAGTGCGAGCATTGCCACGCGATCAGCGATCAATACGAATGGAAAGCCCTATTTGACAAGGGGAAGTACATCGCGGAGTTTCCGCGGCGGAAAACGCGCGGTTTCTACGTCAACCGCTTTGCGAGCCTGATTGCGACATGGGAAAGCGTCGTCGAGGAGTTCCTGAACGCGAACGACGAAGCGAAGAACGGAAACAGGGAACCGCTGAAAACGTGGACCAACACGGCGTTAGCGGAGACGTGGGACGAGGAGGGCATCCAGCTCGACGACGAGGAGCTGATGAAGCGTGCGGAGGAATACGACGCGGACATCCCCGCCGGCGTGATCGCGCTGACTTGCGGCGTCGATACGCAGGACGACCGTTTCGAGTACGAAATCGTCGGGTGGGGCCTCGGCAAAGAGAGCTGGGGCATCGAAAAAGGCGAAATCTACGGCGACATGAAAGGCCAGGAGGTTTACGAGCGTCTGGACAAGGTTCTGCTGCGCTCATTCACCAAGAAGGACGGCACAACGCTGACCATCACGGCAACGTGCATAGATTCGCAGGGACACCACACGAACGAAGTGGACCGCTTCTGCCTGCCGCGCTGGGGTCGGAACGTCTGGAGCATCAAGGGCAAGGGCGGCATGGACATCCCGTTTATCAGCAATCCGACGCGAAACAACCGCGTCAAGGTGCCAAAGTTCACGCTGGGCGTCGATACCGGCAAGGTGCTTGTGTATGACCGGCTGAAGGTGGAGCACGAGGGGCCGGGCTACTGCCATTTCCCCGTGGGACGCGGCTACGATGCAAAGTATTACATGGGCCTGACGGCGGAGAAACGGATCATCACATACAAGAAGGGGCGCGCCACGACGGCGTGGGTGCTCAAAAATCAGGGCTACCGGCGCAACGAGCCGCTGGACATCCGCAACTATGCAACGGCGGCAATGGAGATCGCGCGGCTGCCGCTGGAGCCGATCGAGATAAAGCCGAAAAAGAAGCGCGCGCGCCGCGTGCGAAGCGGCGGAATTGGAGGAGACGACGAATGAACGGGAAAAGAAGCGCAAGGAAGGTCTACGGCATCACGCTGGAAATGGCGCAAAAGCACCTGGAGGAATGGATGGAGGCGGAGCTGGAGATCACCACACATCAAAGCTACCGTCTCGGCAACGAAACGCTGACGATGGCGGACCTGGACGCCGTGCGACGGAATATCGACTACTGGAACACCAAGGTGGAGGAGCTGCTGCGCAAGCAGAACTCAACGCGGCGGAACAGGTTTTACAGAGCGGTCCCGAACGATGGATAAAGAAAGCGCCGTGCAAATCTGCACGGCGCTTCTCTATCAGGCAAAGGTCGAGTAATCGTTGTCTTTTCCAAGCAGCCATTCGATCGAGACGCCAAGGACCTGGGCAAAGATCATCAGCTCATAGTCGGTTACAAGCCGGTCGCACATTTCGATGCGGCTGACGGTGTTTCGTTCCAACGTGACGCCGCGCACTTGCATCCGCGCGGCAAGGTCCTCTTGCGACATCCGCTTTAAGACGCGGGCTTGCCGGATGCGCTCGCCGGCGACGTTCTTCTTTCCGTTGTACTCATAGATTTTCATAGGCTCTCCCCCCCTGCTGGCCTCTTGACAGTACATCAAAAATCGGCTAAATTATCTCTAACAGCAAGAAATATTCTTGAATAAAAAGAATATCTCCCAAAATAGGAGCGCGTATGCAAGGGAGGCGGTCGGGATCGACGAGATCAAGGAGCTGCGGGAGCAAAGGAATCTGCTCGCAGGGCTGGTTGCATTTCTGCTGATAGTCTGTCTTATCCTGGTAGTCAAGGGAGACTTTCTGCAAATTCGGTATGTGGGAAGCACGACAAGCGACAAATATCATCGGGAATCGTGCGAATATGTTGATAGAATCTATGGGCCGAACAGGATTTATTATTACAGCATAGCGGCGGCGGAGGCGGACGGCCGGACACCATGCGCGCTGTGCGAGCCGGGGAGGTATGAGTAAATGGCGATGATGCAATGCCCGGAGTGCGGGCGCGAGATTTCGGACGCGGCGGCGGCCTGCCCGCATTGCGGTTATCCGATTACACGAAAGGTCGATGAAACAGCATCGGCGGCACCTGTTTCGCAGGCGGTGAGAAAAACGAAGCTGGGAGAAGTGGAAAAGCATGGCGGCGGCGGATTGATCGCAATGGGCGTGTTGATCCTGCTATGCGGTATCTTCTCGCTGGTTATCTTCCCGCCTGCGGCGCTGGGCGCGATCTTGGTAGCGATTATCTGCATTGTGCTGGGGCACAGCGCAAAGGTGGGATATCGAAAGGCAAAGTGCCCGTATTGCGAAAAGGAACTGGAGATCAGAGCTGACGTGCAGACTTGCCGATGTAGATTCTGCTGGAAGGTCAGCACGGTAAAGGACGACTTCCTCGTAACAATCGAATAGAGCGGACTTAATCCCCGTTGCGCAGCGTGCGCGGCGGGGATTTTTTGCGCCCGAAAATTCTCGAAAAGATTGCCGTCCATTGCCGTTTTTTTCTGCTAGGCTCGAAGTATAAGCAGGACTACAAGCAGAAATGGGAGGCACGGCGTGAGTACGTTAGACAAGATCATCGGCTACTTTTCGCCGGAGACGGCATTGCGCCGCGCGTATGCGCGCTATCAGCTGGACTTCGTGAAAAATTCCGGCTACGGCAACTACGGCGCGAGCCGGCGAAAAAAGGCGCTGAAGGATTGGGACGACGCCGGCGGCAGCGCCGCGGAGGACATCCATGAGAATCTGAGCACGCTGCGCGTGAGAGCGCGCGATCTCTACATGGGCGTGCCGACGGCGACGGGAGCGCTGAAAACATACCGCACCAACGTGGTCGGAAGCGGATTGACGCCGAAGCCGGTCATTGACGGCGAGGCCCTGGGCTTGACAGAGGACCAGGCCGACGCGCTGGAAAAGCAGATCAGCCGCGAGTTTGCCCTGTGGGCCGATTCGACGAGCTGCGACGCGGAGCGCATGAGCACGTTCTACGAGCTGCAACAGCTCGCTTTCCTCAGCTGGTTGATGTCCGGCGACGTGTTCGCCGTGCTCCAGAACAAGGACCGGCCGGGCACGGTGTACTCCACGTGCGTGCTGCTGATCGAGGCGGACCGCGTATGCACACCGGGCGACTACCTGGGGAAAGAGCTTTCACTGGACGAAAAGATCATCGGCGGCGTCGAGGTCAACGAGACCGGCGAGGTCGTGGCGTATCACATCTGCAAGCATCATCCCCTGAGCTGGCGGAACGTGGGCGCACCGGCGGACTGGACGCGCGTGGAGGCATACGGACCTGCGAGCGGCAGGCGGAACATTCTGCACGTAATGACGCGGGAGCGAATCGGCGCGCGGCGCGGCGTTCCCCTGCTCGCGCCGGTCATTGAAGCGCTGAAGCAGTTGGGCCGGTACACGGACGCGGAACTGATGGCGGCGGTGGTCAACGGGTTTATGGCCGTCTTTATCGAGACGGACGAGCCGAAGGACGACGATCCTGTGGGCGAGGTCGATCCAGGCGAAGTGCTGGGAGACGGCGCGCCGGAGGAGCTGCGGCCTCCCGTTCCAAAGGACGAGATCAAAATGGGGTCCGGCATTGTGGTGGACCTCGCGCCGGGCGAAAAGGCCAACGCGGTGCAGCCGGGACGTCCAAACGCGAACTTTGACGGCTTCGTGAACTCCATCGCGCGGCAGATCGGCGCGGCGCTGGAGCTTCCGCACGAGCTTTTGATGAAGCAATTCACAGCGTCCTACTCCGCGAGCCGCGCGGCGCTGCTGGAGGCGTGGAAAGCGTTCAGCGAATACCGGGATTGGTTTGTGGAGAAATTCTGCCAGCCAATCTATGAGGAATGGCTGTCGGAGGCTGTGGCCCGCGGCAGGATCAGCGCGCCGGGCTATTTCAACAATCCGCTGCTGCGCAAAACCTATTGCAATGCGCAATGGTACGGCCCGACGCAGGGGCAGCTTGATCCCGTGAAGGAGGTCACAGCGGCAGAGCTTCGCGTCCGCTACGGATATTCCACGCGGGCAAAGGAAGCGATGGAGCTGACCGGAACGGACTTTTGGGACAACATCCGCACGGGAAAGCGGGAAACGGAGCTTATGGCGGAGGCCGGCCTTGACTTCCGCGGGAGCAATATCAACATCAGAGAGGAGAAGGAGCAGACATGAGAGTGAAACTGTGCGGCAGCGTCATGGGGAACAACTACGCACGGCTCTACCGGATGTTCGGCTTTGAAGTGTGCTGTCCGAAGGACGTGCGGGACGCAATCGAGAGCTGCCCGGAGGACGAGGAGCTTGTCTTTGAAATCAATTCCGGCGGCGGAAGCGCCTACACGGGATTTGAAATGTACTCGCTCATTCGCGGGCACAAAAACACCGTGGCAGAGGTCCAGAGCATTGCGGCCAGCGCGGCCAGCGTGTTCATGGCAGGATGCAGCACCGTCAAGATGTCGCCGGTGGCCCAGGTGATGATCCACCGTGCTTCCACCTATGCGAGCGGGAACAGCCGAGACATGAAAGAGGCCAAGCAAATGCTGGACACCATCGACGAAAGCATTTTGACCGCATACGTGGAAAAGGCAGGCGGAAAGACCGACAAGGCGGATTTTGCCAAAATGATGCGCAACGAAACATTTATGACGGCGCAGGAAGCAATCGACTGTGGCCTTGCGGACGAGATCATGGAGGCGGCGGAATCCGAAGCAAGCGCGGAGGAGCTGATCGCCTCGGCGGCTGCGTCGGCGGCGGTGGACAGCCTGCCGCCAATCGAGGACCTGCTGCGCATGGCGCAGGCGCTTGAAAAGACCGGCGAGGAGCCGGACGGCCCAGAAGCGGCGGCGGAGTTTGCCAAACTGGTGAACGGGGCGACCGATTCGCTGAACAACGACACCTTAAAGGGCGGCGTTCAGAATACAAAAACGAGGAGTGAAAGCAACATGGATCAGATCGAAAACAAGGAGCAGCTGGAACAGCAGTACCCTGAGCTGACCGCCCAAATCAAGCAGGAGGCCGCGGAAGCGGCTGCCAAGGAGGCGGCGGAGAAGGAGCGCAACCGGATCGCCGGTATCGACGCGCTCGCCATGTCTGGCTTCGAGGACATCATCGCGGCGGCTAAGGCGGACCCGACAAAGGACGCCGGCAGCGTGGCGCAGGAAATGATCCTCGCACAGAAGAAGCAGGGCGAGAACCATCTGGCGCAGGCGAAGAACGACGCGGAGGCGTCCGGCGCGAACAGCGTGCCGGCAGCGTCGGCCCCGGCGAGCAACGCCAAGGAAACCGAGGAACAGGCCATGAACGCATCTATCAAGTCGGCCCTGGCCGATTGGCAGAGCGAAAACGGCGGCATGACCGCCAATGAGGAAGGAGCGGAACAGTAATGGAGAGAATGACCGGCGGCCGCCTGGACAAGACCAGCGCGGACAACCTGATCGCAAAGCTCTATCCGCAGGCGGACAGCTTCCTTGTGGAGCTGAAAACCGCGGGCGCGTATGCGCGCGGCACCGTCCTGAGCAGGGAGAGCAACGGAACCTACGAGGTGCTGGGGAAGGGCTCCGGCACGGCGAGCGCGGTGCTGGCCGATGCGACGCTTGCGGACGACAGCACGGCGGTGGCATACCGCAGCGGGCACTTTAACCGCAATGCGCTGATCGTTGCCGACGACTACGAGCTGAGCGAAGCGGACGAGAACAACCTGCGCAATGCGGGCATCTTCCTGTCCGATTCGCTGGGCGTGCGCGACGCCGACGCCGAGGAGGCGGAGGACGATACGCCGGCCGCGGATGAAAGCGGCGACGAGGACGGCAACGACAGCGAGACCTACACCGAGGAGCAGTTGACCGCCATGACGATCGAGCAGATCAAGGCGCTGGCGAACGAGAAGGGCTATACCATCACCAAGACGGCAAAGGCCGACATCATCGCCGAGTTCCTTGCTGCGCAGGGCGAGTAATAGGAGGGAAAGAAAATGGCTGAGATTGATATTTACAGCACTCATTGGATGGAGGGTGTGATCCGCGAAAAGCCCGCGGTCTACACCTTCATCAAGGACCGCTATTTCGGCGGCACGCCGGGCGTGTTCAAGACCGAAAAGGTCTACGTGGACTATGACGACGGCGAGGGCAACCTGATGGCCCCGTTTGTGATCCCCCGCATCGGCAAGGTGCCGATGGACCGCAGCGGCTACGAAACCCGCGAGCTGACGCCGGCCTATATTGCGCCGTCCCGCCCCCTGTCCATCGACATCCTCGCCAAGCGCCTCGCCGGTGAAAACCTGGTTTCCACCATGCAGCCGGCGCAGCGCGAGCGCGTCTATTTGGTGGGCGACCTCGATTTCCTCGACAAGACGATCACGCGCCGCGAGGAATGGATGTGCGTCAACACCATGCTGGACAACGCCTGCACGATGGAGCACATCGGCGACAAGGCGGAGGAGCACATCGACCTTGTGGCGCAGTATTACGACGGCAGCGTGAATCCCGGCGTGTTCAAGCCGAGCGCAAAGTGGGACGTCGGCACCGCGACCAAGCGCGGCGTGTGGTATGACGATGTGTGCCGGCAGATCGAGAGCATGACCGAGGCGGGCCGCGAGGTCAAGGATCTTTTGGTCGGCTCCGACGTCGCCACCATGATCCTCAACGATCCGTGGGTAATCAAGATGCTGGATAATCGCCGCGGCTGGCTGGGCGAGGTCAATCCCAAGTGGCAGCCCAACGGCGTGACCAAGATCGCGGTGCTCAACTTCGACGGTGTGGAGCTGGAAATTTTCAGCTATCGCGGCAGCTACCAGGAGAAGAACGCCAAGGGCAAGCTGGAGACCAAGAGATACCTCCCGGCTACTGCTGCTATTCTGGCGGCTCCGAACAGCGGAAAACTGCGCTACGGCGCGGTGACGCAGGTGGAGCTTGACCACAACACATACACCCGCACCGGCGCGCGTGTCCCTAAGCATAATGTCAACGTGGAAAGCAACACGAAGGAGACCATCCTGACCTCCCGCCCGAACGCGGCCCCGATTATGAAGTCTCCGTGGAGGGCCTGCCGCGACGTGTTCACGAAGTAAGCCAGACATGAAGCGAAACCTGAAAGCGCAAATCCTCCGAGACGTCAAGCGCGTGTTTCTGAATCCTGACGACTTCGGCGTGCTGGAGCGCGTTCTGTATTGGCGGAACGGCCCCGGCAAGCCGCCGGAGGATCGCAGCATTGTGATCGTGCTGGATGAAGATACCAACATGAATAAGACCTGGAACAAGCACAAGGACTTGCAGCGGATCGGAAACGATCCAGTCATGTACCAGGTGGAAAAGGTCCTGTTCTGTGCGCTGGAGGACTTCAACCCGCCGCCTAAGAAGGGCAGGCGGATGAAAATAGGCGATCGGGTCTACGAGACGCTGGGCGTCAGCGACGAGTATGGGATGCTCATAGTTGAGCTGAGAGCATTGGAGGAGTGACGGATGGAAGGGATTACAAGCGGCGCGTCGGCATCCGGCGTCTCGGTCACGATCGACCGGGACAAGCTGGCACACGTAAACACGCTGTTGCAAGCGTTCCCCGACAAGGCACTCACCATCTACGAGCGGGCAATCCGGCGCGGCGTTTCGTCAGGACGGAGGAAAGCGGAAGATGAAATCCGACAACGGTATGACATACCGCTTTCCAGTCTCAGACAGGATCACTCCTACTACACGTTCCACGAAAACGTGCATCGAGACGCCGGCGGCGTTGTAGGGCAAATCAATTTCGGTGGCACCGCAATCCCGCTCTATCGCTTCCACCCCGATCCGAAAACACGTAGATACACGACGCGCTATGTGAACGGTGTTTCAGGATGGAGGATCACAACGGAGGTAAGCGCCGCGGACGTAAAGGGCAATATGATCCGGCACAACACGGCGTTTATCGCCACATTCAAGAGCGGACACACAGGGATCTTCTCCCGCTTCGACAGAACAGGCCGCGAGCTGGGAGAGACCGGCGCGGGAAGGGCAAAAATCCGCGAGCTGTTCGGCTTCAATGTTCGGGATATGCTCGCCTACGAGCCGGCGCGCCAAGCGATCGAGGAGCGGATGCGTGAGATCGTGGAGAAGCGAATCGACCACGAACTGATGCAAACGCTTGAACGCATGAATTAAGGAGGAAATTTCACGATGTCAAGAAAGAACACCACAACATCGACACAGACAGCGGAGCAGCCGACAGCGCAGGAGCCGGAGACCGTGGAACAGACCACGCAGGAAACGGCCGGAGAGGTCGTAAAGCTGGTTTACATCGGTCCGAGCATTGCTTTTTCCAAACTGCACTCGTCCATGATCCTGAACGGAACGGAGGCAGAGATCAAAGAGTATCTTTCCGATATGATCGAGAGCTACCCGGAGATCGAGCACTTGCTTGTCTCCCCGGAGGATTTGACGGATGCGCTGGACAAGGTGGCGCGCAAGGGGACGATTCTGCACAAATACTACGAGGACACTCTGGCAAAGGCCAGAGCGAGCCGGACATAAGGAAGGAGAATTGCTATGAGCTTTTTCGGTGTAAGAGCAACCGAAAAGAAAACCTCCATTACCGCACCCATCACCGCAGCAACGGCCGTCATGGCGTTTGGCACCGCGCCGGCGCACCAGGTTGGCGGAAAAGCCAATACGATCGTGCTGGCGAACAGCTACGCCGAGGCGGTGGAAGCGCTGGGATGGAGTGACGATTGGGAGAAGTACACGCTTTGCGAAGTGATTTACAGCCACTTCAAGCTCTACGGCGTGGGTCCGCTCCTGCTTGTCAACGTGCTGGATGCAAGCAAGCATAAGGGCAATAGCGTTACAAAGGAGCTGGCGATCGCGGACGGGCAGGTGAAGATCACGCCGGACGCAATCCCGGACACCATCAAGGTTGAGATCGAGAAAAAGGCGGAAACCACCGAAGCGGGCGCGGGATCGGCAACCGATTCCGGCGACGGTGCCAATCTCGACGAGGAGGGCAACGCCGGCACGCAGGAGGCCGGCGAGAGCGTCACCGAAAAAGAGACGCTGATCCGCGGAACGGATTACGACGTGTTCTATGAGGACGGAGAGTGCATCATCGAGGCGCTTGCCGGCGGCAAGATGGCGTCGGAGGCTTCCGTGTCTGTGTCTTATCAGCCGGTCAGTTTCGTGCTGGACGATTTGAGCGGCGACATCATCGGCGGCTACAACGTGAGCACGGGCGAAAGCGCCGGAATGGAGCTGGCGGATCAGGCGTATTTCCAGAAGAAGGTGCTGCCTGACATCCTGATCGCGCCGCACTTCAGCAAGAACAGCGGCGTGGCGGCGGTCATGGCGGCCAAGGCCAAGACGCTCTCCATTGTGTTCCGGTCTTTCGCCGTGTGCGACATCGACAGCGCGAGCACCGCGACGTATCAGGCAGCCGTGAACGCCAAGGACGGCTCCGGCGCGTTCCAGAACGTCAAGGAGCGGATGTGCTGGCCGATGCTGAAGCTGGATGATCGCAAATTCCACCTGTCCACGCAGCTCGCGGGCATCATGGCGTTTTACGCCGCGCAGGACGGCGGCATCCCGTCGGAGCCTACAAGCAACAAAACGCTTCAAGCAGACGGCGCAATCCTGGCGGATGGCACGGAGGTCTCGCTGGATCTCAACATGGCGAACTATCTGCGCGGGCAGGGCATCACCACGGCGCTGAATTTCGTCAACGGCTTCACGAGCTGGGGCGAATACTGCGCGTGCGTGCCGGGAAACAGCGATCCGAAGGATATGTACGTCAACATCGCGCGGATGGTCAACTACATCTGCAACACCGTGGTGCTGACATTCTGGCAGTACATCGACCAAAAAATGACGCCGCGCCTTGCTCGCGCGATCTGCGACATGGTTAATATCTGGCTGAACGGTCTCACCAACATGGGGCACCTGCTCGGCGGCCGTTGCGAGCTGATGGACGAGGAGAATCCGATTACTGACCTCATGGCCGGAATCGTTCGCCCGCATATCTTTATCGGCGTGCCGGGGCCGGCGCAAGAGATCGACTTCATCGTGGAGTATGACGTGGACTATTTGACCACGATCATGTCCGCATAACGAAGGGAGGAAAAGACAATGCCGAAAATCAGTCATTCCGTAATCAACTACAAGATGTACGAGGGCACGAATGAGTTCGTGGGGATGGCGCAGGTGACGCTCCCCTCCCTGCAATTTATGACCACGGCGGTCCGCGGCGCGGGTATCGCCGGCGAGGTTTCGGCCGTGCTGATCGGACAGATGCAGGCCATGACGATGCAGATTCAGATGCTCACGCTCTCCAAGCAGGGCATTGACCTGGCGGAGCCGCGGGAACACACGTGGGAGTTCCACGAGGCGCAGCAGGAAATCAACCCGGAAAAGCACGATCATGTGGTCGAGCACGTCAAGCACGTTATCAAAGCATATCCGAGCCAGATGGACGGCGGAACCCTCCAGCCTCAGAGCGCGAGCAATCCGAACATCACCGCATCGGTGTACTATTGGGCGGAGTATCGCGACGGCCAGAAGGTCCTGGAGCTGGACCCGCTCAACTACATTTGCTTCTTCAACGGCACGGACTACCTTGCGCCCGTCCGCGCTGCGCTGGGTATGTGATTATTTCGTTTGATTAGGTCTATTTGCCGCCTTTGGGCGGCAAATGGCCTATCCAAACATCAATCAGAAATTGGAGGTATCACACAATGGACGAGAACAAGAAGAAAACAACTGCGCCGGCGGAGGAACAGGGAGAAGAAAAGACGCCGGAGGAGCTGGCCGACGCGCTCGACGAGGCCACGGAAAAGGCCGGAGGGCGCGACAACCTGATTAAGCGTTTTGGATCGGTGGACATACAACTCTCCAAACCGTTCGAGTGGTGCGGCGTGACATACACGGAGCTGCAACTGAACTTCGAGGCGCTGACCGGCCTTGACATGGAAGCGATCGACGAGGAGATCGGAACAATGGCCCTGCGCGGACTGGTGCCGGCATACAGCAGAATGTACCAGCGCCTCCTCGCCGCTCGCGCCGGCGGCGTGCCGTCTGACATGATCGAGCGTCTGCCGATTGCGGACTACAACGCGGTTACGGGCGCGGCGCAGAATTTTTTATTCGTTACGGGCTGAAAGACAAAATCAGCCCAGCGGACGCGCTGCGTGACGAGTATATCACGCTGACAATGGCGACGGGGAACCCGTCGGCCTGGTACGCCTCTATGACGCTGAGGCGGTTTTATCGCTGGGTCGAGGCGTTCAACCGATACGCGGAAAAGCACAAGAAAACATGAAAACCGGCCCTTCTGCGGGCCGGTTTTTTGCTGCCTAAAATCCGAGAAAAGATTGCCGTCCATTGCCGTTTTTTTCTGCTAGGCTGAAATTGAAAATAGGGATTGTAGGAGGAGAACGGCGTCATGGCAGGAAATGTAAAAGATTTTTCGCTCGTTTTTATGCTGCGAGCGCAGCTTGACAAATCTATGCAGCAGTTCTCCACAGTCGGGCAACAATTAAAGGCGCTGGAGGAACGCGTGCAGGCGTATAACAAAACGCTTGCGGATATTCAGGCATACCGGGCACAGCAAGGAGCGGTGCGGGAGACAGTCCAGCAATACAACGAGGCGCTTACAAGGCTGCATGAAATGTCGCAGGCACAGAGCGCAGCCATTGATGCGTACAAGCAGGCAAAACAGGCCGTGGATCAGCACAAGGAGGCAATCAATAAGCTGAATATGGTCAAGGCCGAAAACGGCAGGTTGACCAAGGAACAGCGCGTAGAGCTGGAGCAGGAAAAGCAGAAGCTCAGGGAGAGTAACGCCGCGCTGAAAGAAGCCGAAAATGCGCAGAAAGCGGCAACGCAGGCATACGACAAAGCGCAGGCAAGCAAGGACAGACTGGCCGAAAAAACCGCAAAAGAGCGTCAAGAGCTGGAACGTTTAAGAGATTCGCTTCACTCCGCAAAGGTCGATACAGACAACCTTGCCCAATCTGAAAAAGAAGTGGCAGCGGAGGCGGAGAAAACAAACGCGGAATTAGAGAGACTGGCCGCGTTTGAAAACGGAGTAAACGCATTATCGGATCGGTTTAATTCTTTGGCGGCCGCGGCGAACGAGGCAAACAAAGTCCTGGAACCGATGATGGGTTTTTTCAAGGACAGCGTAGAAACAGCCGGAAGCCTTGAATATGCCGTAAGCGCCGTCCGTGCGGTGTCAGGAGCAACAGAAGAAGAAACGGAGCGCATGACCAAGGCGATCCGCGAAATGGGACGAACCACCGTTTATACAGCTGAGGAAGCAGCCGGCGCGATGCAGAGTATGGCGCTCGCCGGGTGGGACGCGAAGCAAATGATCGCAGGTCTGCCGGCCGTCGTGAAACTAGCAGCCGCGGCGGGCGAAGATTTAACGGAAATGACCAGTATTGTCTCCGACGGCATGAACGCTTTCCGGCTCTCCGGCGAGAAAGCGGCCGTTATGTTTGCAGACGTGCTCGCCAAAGCGGCGACGAGCAGCAACACGACTGTCGGGCTGCTGGGTGATTCCCTCAGCTACGTGGAGACGACTGCCGGAAACCTGGGCTATACGATCCAAGATGTTTCCGTGGCGCTGGCCGCGATGGCAAACAACGCATTAAAGGGTGGCGTCTCCGGTTCGGCCCTGAACACCATGCTAACCCGTATGTCCGGCGCGAACGAGACGGCGGCGGCGGAAATGGATCGGCTCGGCCTTACCATGTACGACATAACCGGGCAGGCGAAGCCGCTGATCCAGTTTCTCGGCGAGTTGCGGACGCGGTTTCAGGAGTTTGGCGACAACGCGCAGGAGGCGCAGATCGCAGCATACAAGCTCGCCGGACAGCGCGGTATGCGCGGTTTACTGGCGTTGGTCAATCAGAGTGATGAACAATTCCGAAAACTGACGGACGATGTTTATAACTTCTCCGGTGCTGCGGAGCAGATCAGCGATATCCGGCTTGAAAATTTCAACGGCAAACTGAAGTTGATGGAAGATGCGTGGACAGATCTGAAGGTCACCATCGGAAACGATTTTCTGCCGGTAGCGACGGATGCTGCGGAGGTTTTGACGGGAATCATCAACGGCGCAAACAGCTTCGCAGAGAATCACGGCGCAGTTGTAAGCGGCATTGCAGCAGCGGGCGGCGCGCTTTGGAGCGTAGCGCAAGCCGTATCGGTCATCGCCCCGGCGGTTGCGGCGCTTCGGTTTGCGCTTTTCGGAATTGGGGCCGCGCCTCTATTGAGTATGCTAGGCACAACACTGATCGGCGCAGGAGTGATCGGCGCAGGCGTGGCGCTTTTTAACAGCGAGGCGTACCGGGCAACTAAGGTCGGCACAGAGTTTAAGAAAACGCTGGACGACGAGATTACAAGCGAGAAAGAGCTGATCGAAACAAACCGAAAGCTGCTTGATTCCATGAGCGAGGGCGACGAAAAGTACGCCACCCGAAGCAACATGATCGACCATTATACCGCGCAAATGGATGAATACCGAAAGGCGGCGGACGACGCCATCGCCAAGCGTGACGAGTTCATCCAACACCTGAAAGATACGGGCCATTACGGCACCTGGGAGAATTGGAACGGCGAGATCGTCGTGGACGTCAACAGCATGACCACGACAGAGGCCAAGAGCCTGCGGGATTTCGAGGCGGCCGCGGACGACGCAAAGGCCGCGGCGGACGAGCTGGAGGCGGAGATCGAGAGACTGCAAGCCGAACAGGAGGCGCAGACACGCGCCACAATGGCGGAACGCGGCGTATCGCAAGACCTCTACGAAGTGTTCGCAAACGCGGAGGATGCAGCCAAGGCGCTCGCGGAGGCATACGTCACGCTGTATCAGGAGACCGAGGAAGCCTACGAAAAGCAGTTCACACTCTTTGAACTGGTGGAGAAGGAGACGGCGAGCCTCAAAGACATGGAGGCGGCGCTGGATTCGCAGAAAGAATATTGGGCGGAATACGGCGAAAACCTCGACAAAGTGGGAGAAGCGGCGCGCGACGCCGGCATTGACCTGAGCGGGATGTGGAGTTTCCTTGCGTCCGGCTCGACGGACGCGGCGGCGGCCGTGGCTGCGCTTGCGGCGAGCATCAAGGGCGGCGACACGACCGAGCTGGAGGAACTGGTCGGAAAGTACGACGCCATGATCGAGGCGAGGACCAAGGCCACGGAATACGCAACAGAGGGATTCGACGAGATTCAAAAGAAGTGGGAGGAAGTCCAAAAGCAGATCGAGGATAACGTGGAAGGTTCCGAGGCATACATCGCTGCATATACGGCGATGGAGGAAACCTTCAAGGGCTACCTGGACGGAGTTGACGTAGGAAGCAGCCGAGTGGAAGCGGCGCTCTCAGCGGCAGCGAGCAGGTGGAAGCGGTCGATTCTCAATACGCCGAGCAACAACGGTTATGTTTCGACCGCAACGCTGCGTGCCTACGCGGGCGGAACGGATTCGGCGCGGCGCGGCGTTGCGCTGGTCGGCGAGGAAGGACCGGAATTGATGTACCTGCGAGGCGGTGAGGAAATTGTACCGGCGGACAAGACGCGGGAAATGCTCAATCGCCTGGTTGCGGATCGCGAGCGTGCAGAAAGCAGCCGCGTGATCGACTTTCCACGGATCAGCGAGGCAGTCGGCGGGGGCAGCGGCGGAGACATCCACATCGAGATCAACGTCGCCGGAGACGCGACGCCGGAGACGGTGCGCCGCCTCGAAGATTACAGCGCGGATTTAGAGCGACGGATTAGGAAAGTGATTCGCGAGGAGAACACGGACGCGAGGAGGCGGGCGTTTGCATGAGCACCTACACGACCATCCAAGGCGATATGTGGGACAGCATCGCATACAAGACGATGGGTAGCACCGATTACACCGGAGCGCTGATTGCAAAAAACCGCGCACACGTGGACACGTACATCTTTCCGGCCGGCGTCGTGCTGGCGCTGCCGGAGGCGGAGACCGTCACGAGCGACACGCTGCCGCCATGGAAGCGCGCCGTGGGTTGAGGAGCAAACCATGAGCGATAAGAACATCGCGCGCCGGGCGCTGGCAGAAATCAGCTTTGACGGCACGGACATCACAAAATCCATCCGCCCTTATTTCAAATCGCTGACCTACACGGACAACGAGGAGGGAGAGGCGGACGACCTGCAAATCACTTTGCAGGATCGGGACGGCATTTGGATGGAAAAATGGCTAAACGACGCGATCGACGCCGCGGCCAATTCAACCGGCGGAGAGACGAGCGAGAGCAACACATACACCGTGACGGCCAAGATCGGCCTGAACGTGCGAAAGGGACCGGGCACAAACTATGAAAAGATAGGCGCGCTTCCCTACGGCGCGACGGTCGAGGTTCTGAGCATAGAAAACGGATGGGCGCAGATCGAATACGCCGGCCGGACGGCCTATGTGAGCGCGCAGTATCTCAAACAGGAGAAGGAGACGGCAGAGGAAACGGGCAACGCCACAACGGGGCTGAAAATTGAAGCTGTAATCCTCCGGCAGAACTGGAACGGAGACGGCAAGGACGAGGCTTTAGAGTGCGGCATCTTTGAGCTGGATTCGCTGGTGTGTGATGGGCCGCCGGCAGAGGTTAAGATCAAGGCCACTTCCCTTCCATACGATGCACAGATCCGGCAGACGGAAAAAAGCAAAGGCTGGGAGGAATACAACCTATCCGGTATCGCCGGAGAAATGGCGAGCAAAAACGGTATGGTGCTCATGTTCTTGTCCGGCAGCGATCCATACTATGAGCGCGTCGAGCAGCGGCAAATGAGCGACATCGCTTTTCTGAGAAAACTATGCCGGGACGCGGGAATATCCCTGAAAGCGTCCAGCAAAATGCTGATCCTGTTTGACCAGCAGGAGTATGAGAGCAAGGACGCCGTGCTGACCATCCACAACAAGAACAAGAACGCCAAACCGGACGAAAAATATTTGTCCTATGAGCTGAACATCGGCACAGAAAACTCACGCTATCAGTCGTGCCGCGTGAGCTACAACGATCCAAAGACAGGAAAGAAGATCACGGCGACGGCAAAAGTGCCCGATTACAGCGGGACGAACGAAAACAACCAGCAGCTGGAGATCACGGCGAAGGTCAGCAGCACGGCGGAGGCGATGAAACTGGCAGAAAAGCAACTGCGGCTCCATAACAGGAATTGCCGCGGCGCGGACTTCACCATGCCGGGAAATCCAAAACTGGCGGCCGGCGTGACGGTCAAGTTGGAGGGCTGGGGCGGCTGGGATGGTAAGTATATCGTGCGGACCGCGGCCCACACCGTCGGCGGCAGCGGCTATACCACGGCGATCCAACTCAGCAAGGTTTTGGAGGGCTATTGATCTATGGAATACGCGGAGCTGCAAAAAATCGTTGCCGGCTTGGTACGCATCGGGACAGTGACGGACATCAACAAAGAAAAGCGGCTGGCGCGTGTCAAGTTCCAAAGTGAAGATTATACGTCGGGGTGGCTGCAAGTGGTTCAGCATTACGCGGCGGAAATGTATATCAAGCCGGACGCAGAACACACTCACGAGATCAAGGACACCTATACCGGCGGCGGAAGCGCGGAAAAGTACGAGGCGCACAACCACCTGCCGGGATCTCATTTGACCTATTGGATGCCGAAGATCAACGACACGGTGCTTTGCCTCTATCTTCCGGTATTCAACGCAGATGGATTTATTTTAGGGGGATTGTGATGGTCGTCGGCGGATTGGGAGAAATCGTTTTCCAGGTTTCCCATAAGACCGTGGAAACGCTGAACAATTTCAAATGGTCCGGTTCCGCACGCTGGGCGACACACCAGCGGCACGCAACGCACGCGCTGACAGAGTACACAGGAATGGACCCGGACAAGATCACGTTCGACATCTATCTGTCTGCGTTCCTGGGCGTCTCCCCGATAGACGAACTGGCGAAACTGTGGAAATACGAGCGCGAGGGCACGCCGGTCGGGTTGGCAATCGGCTCGCACGGTTATGGGAAGTATCGCTGGGTTGTGCAGAATCACAGCACAAGCGCGGAGACATACGATCGCGACGGAAATATATCGAGCTGCACCGTTTCGGTAGAACTGCTGGAGTACCTGAAAAACTAAGGAGGAGCAGGAGGACATGACCTATTTCGTTTCCGCCAATGCGCGGCAATACACGCTGAACGAGACGGAAACGGTCGCCTCTGTTCTGCAAAATGTAGCGTTAATCCTGAGTACGGTGCGCGGGACGGTCCCGACATACCGGGATTTTGGGATCGACGGGAGCATCATTGACCGGCCCGTGCCGGCAGCCAAGGCGCTGATGTTGACAGCGGTACGGGAAGCGGTGGAACAGTTCGAGCCGCGGGCGGAGGTCTTGCGCGTGACCTTTGAGCAAGACAAGCAGAATCCGGGACGTCTGATCCCGACGGTGGAAATCGAGGTACGCAATGAGCAATAGGAATCCCGATTATCAATTCCTGAGCACAGACACGGCGGAGATCACGGAACGCCTGGTAGCAAGTTTTGAGGAGACGCTAGGGACAACGCTGCGGCCGGCAAGCCCGGAGCGGCTGATCCTGCAATGGGTGGCGTCGGTCCTGACGCAAGAGCGCGCACAGCAGAATGTCGCCATAAATCAAAACATCCCTTCGCGCGCGGAGGGCGACAACCTGGACGCGCTGGCGGAGCTGTTCTATGCGCAGCAGCGCAGAGGCGCACAGAGCGCGAGCGTGACAATGAGGTTTTACGTGAGCGAACCGCAGACGTCGGCAATCCTGATCCCGGCAGGAACAAGGGTAACAGACGAGAGCCAGACGCTCTATTGGGAAACCGAGGAGGACGCATACATCCCGGCGGGAGCGGAATACCTCGATCTTGACGTGAAGTGCCAGACGGCGGGAACGGACGGGAACGGTTGGTTGGTAGGACAAATCAACACGATCGTGGACGTCTATGATTATTATTCCCGCTGCGCGAACATCACAGAGAGCGACGGCGGGGCTGATGCACAGACGGATGATGAACTCTACGAGGCCATGCGCCTAAGCATGGATGCGTTATCTACGGCGGGCGCGCGTGGGAGTTACATATATCACGCGAAGCAGGTCTCCTCGGAAATAGCGGATGTGGTTGCCGCCTCCCCCACTCCGGGCATCGTCAAGATTTATGCGCTGATGAAGGACGGCACGATCGCAAGCGAAACCATGAAGCAGCAGATTCTTGAAGCGTGCAGCGCGGACACGGTGCGGCCGTTGACGGATCAAGTATTTGCCGAGGACCCGGAGACAGTCCAATACAATATCGACCTGACTTATTACGTCCAGAACGGAGGCACAACACTATCCGGCGGATATGACGACACGGTGCAGGAGGCTGTGCAGAGTTTTGTCGATTGGCAGAGCGCAAAGATGGGGCGCGACATCAACCCGTCGAAGTTGATTAGCATGATTATGGCGACGGGGATCAAGCGCGTGGACGTGCGCGAGCCGGTATTTACTCAACTGCGGGACGGTTCCATGCCATTGCACGGCGTAGAGGACCCGGAGCAATACACCATTCCGCAGATCGCAAGCGTCGTCAACATCACGCTGACGAACGGGGGCGTTGAGGATGATTGACCACGGTATCACGGTTGAAAACCTTATGCGCGTTTTCCCGATGGCGTTTGCAGAGGACGAAAGGCTTCAGGCGTTAGGAAAAGCCATTGCCGAGGAGTTGGTAAAGCGGTCGTCGGAAGCAAGGCTGAGCGTGCTTTACGCGAGCATTGACAGCCTGCCGGAGAATGTGCTGGATATTCTCGCCTACGATTTCAAGGTGGATTGGTGGGACACATCCTACACGCTGGAGGAGAAGCGCAGAACACTGAAGAACAGCTGGAAAGTCCACCGGATGATGGGGACAAAGGCCGCCGTCGAAATGGCAATCTCCGCCATTTACCCAAACACGACGGTGGAAGAATGGTTCGAGTACGGTGGAAAGCCCTATCACTTCAAACTGACGATTGACGCGACGCACGAGCGGACGGACATCAAGCAGCACGCGCAGATTTTGAACCGCATCAACTACTACAAAAACCTGCGCTCTCATTTGGAATGTATCACCTACGTGACGCGCTGCGACGAGGACGCGGTGCTGCGCTTAGGCGGAGCGGCCGGGACAATCATGGTAACGCCGCTCGCGGAGGAAGAAAGCAAGCTCACGTTTGAGGACCTTGTACGTATCGGCGGGCAGTTTGGCCTTATTGAAAACACACCGATCGAGGAACAGGAAGCGCACATTTCATTTAGGAGTGAGGAAAAAATCGGCGGGCAATTCGCTCAACTGAGCAGCACACCGATAACGGAGCAGAGCAGCAGAATGGAATTTCGGGACGTCGTGCGTATCGGCGGGCAAGGTGCGAGCATCGCGCAAAGCCCGTTGTTTGAGCGATAACAACAGGAGGACAAGACAATGAGCCAGATTTACGGAGATTACAGATTTAAGGTGACGACCTCCGGACACAACCTGCTCGCCGCGCTGATGGCGACCGGGAAAGGACTGGAGATCACGCGCGTGGCGGTCGGCAGCGGGCGCGTGGAGGCTGACCAGGAGCTTGCCGACATGACCGATCTCGTCGAGTATGTGGCGGACGCGGCAATCGCGGCGAGGGAGCATGACGGCGACGAGCTGCATCTGACGGTGCAGTATGCCTCGAACATGACGCCGGGGCTTGGTATGTTCTACCTCTCCGAGTTTGTGGTGGAGGCGAAGCACCCCGTTACGGGAGAAAGCGTCAACCTGCTGTATGCGACGCTGGGCGACTATATCCAGCCGGTGCGCGCGTACAGCGAAGTGACCGCGCCGGACGTGCGCAACTATCCGCTGACCATCATTGTGTCCAGCGACATCGAGGTAACGGTCAGCGCGGCGGGCGGCCTTGTGACCTATGACGAGCTGAACGACGCGGTGGACACAGCCGTGAAGGAAGCGCTGGACGAGCTTCAACCCGGATGGTCCGTGGCGGGAAGCGTTCAACTGACTATTCCGGTCGATGGATGGACAGAGGCAAGCGAACCGTGCGAGGACTACGGTTACACTTGCGATGTTGCAGCGGAAGGAGTAACGGGGGCGATGATTCCGCTCGGCGGGCCGATCCCCGGTTACTTCGGGATTGCGCAGCGCGCGGATATGCTGAACGGCTGTAACGTACTCAACGGCAAAATCCGCTTTATGGCAAAGAATATCCCGGAGGACAAGATCGTGTGCAAGATCAATCTGCTGCGCATGGGCGGCTCCGGCGGCGGCGGTGGAAACGTCGATCCCGGCGTTGGCCTCGGATGGGGCATGGACGGGCGGCTGAACGTGCTGCTGGGCGATGGCCTGAGCACAGACGAAGAAAACAAGATCAATGTGGACCATGAGGAGGTTGTAACAGATACCGACATGGTTGACGAGGAAGAAGCGAAGCGCGACATTGAGCGCATTTTGACGGGCGACGAAGCAGAAAGCGAGGACGCCTAAAAACAATCGTGTGTACCGCCCTTTAGCCGGGGTGTTGCATAAATAAATTTTATCTTCAGGAGGATAAGACAATGGCTAAGAGAAACATCACCACCAAGCTCACGATCGAGAATCTGGCGAAGCAGATCAAGGCGGGCTACGCAACCAAGGCGGAGCTGAACGGCGTGCTCGGCACCAACGCCGACACCAGCGACAAGGCAACCGTATACGGTGCCCGCGCTCTGGCGGCTGAGAAGGTCGCCTCCGTCGCGGCGCAGGAGAAGAAGGGCATCAACGTTGACAACACCGACGCGAAGAACCCCAAGATTGGCCTCGCGCTTCAGGCTGCCGACAACGACCTCGCCCTGAACAACAACGGCGAGCTGTTCTACAAGGCGGCTGCCGCGGCGGAGTACACCATCACCAAGCAGGCCGAGGCTGAGGACGGCTATCTCGCCACCTATCAGCTGTTCAAGGACAGTACCGCGGTCGGCGACAAGATCAACGTCCCCAAGGACTTCCTCGTGAAAGGCGCGAGCATCAAGACCGTTGCCACGGCGGATCAGCCCTATGAGGGCGCGAAGGTCGGCGACAAGTACATCGACTTCGAGATCAACGTCAAGTCCGGCTCCGCCACCACCGAGCACCTGTATCTGCCCGTGCAGGAACTCGTTGACGCCTATGTGGGCGACAATCAGGGCATCGTCCTCGGCGCGAACAACACGTTCAGCCTGAAGATCAAGGCCGGCTCCGCGCTGAGCGTCAGCAACGACGGCCTCGACATCGCGGCTGCTTCCGCGTCCAACGCTGGCACCATGAGCGCGGCCGACTTCTCCAAACTGGCCGGCATTGCCGAGAACGCCACTAAGGTCGAGGCTTCCGAAACCAACGGCAACATCAAGATCAACGGCACCGAAACCACGGTCTACACGCTGCCCGCAACGACTCTCGACGAGAGCGACATTTCCGACTACACCGAGCAGGAGATCGCCGTGCTCCTCGGTCTGTCCGGCGAATAATTGACAACAGGAGGTAAACCCCATGCCGACGAAAACGCCAAGAGATAAGGCATTGCGCGACGTGGGGCTTGCCGCCCTCTGCGGTCACGTTCGGAACATCCGCGAAAGCCTCGGCGAACTCGCCGAGGCGACCGCGGACGGTTTGGCTGAGGTCGATACCATCCTGAACACAAAGCAGAATATCAGCGAGCCGGTCAGTCTGACCATCCCGGTAACGGGATGGCAGACCGACAGCTCTATACCCGGATATACGCACTACCTCGACCTGTCCGTGCCGGTCATTCTGGCGACGGATGTTGTCGCGGTTTTTGTGGCTCCGGCGAGCAAAAAAGCGGCTGAGGCGGCAAACTTCACGAATACGGAAACAATGGCCGGCGTAATCCGGCTTAGAGCCGAGAAGATCCCGGAGCAGGAAATCTCGGCGGAATATCATATTATTGCGGCGGCGCTGCCGGATGGTGAAGCCGCTGAAGAAAGCGAGGGATAAGCAATGAGCTTTGGGCCTTTTGTTGTGGGCGGCGGCGCGAGTTCCGGCGGCAGCGAGAAGATCATCGGCTCCGGCGCACCGACGAGCGCGACGGCCGGCGAGGTCGGGCAGGACTACTTCGACAGCGCAAGCGGCACGACGTACACCTGCATCGCCGTTTCCGGCAACACGTACACGTGGGCCAAGAGCGGCGCGACCAAGGCGAGCGAGATCACGGTCGGCGAGGGTCAGGAGGCGACCACGCTGGACGCGGCGCTTGACGCCGTGCAGGATGCCGTCGAAGCCGCGACGCCGAAAAGCGGCAGCGCCGCGCCGACGGAGGACACCGTGGGCGCGGTCGGCCAGACCTACACCGACACCAGCACGTCGCCGTGTACCGTGTGGACGTGCGTTGCCGTCACCGAAAGCGGGGGCGTCAAGAAGTACACGTGGGAGGCGACCGGCGGCGCAGGTGCCGGCGGCAGCACCCTCACGCTGGAACGCATCTACATTGACACGCCGCCCACCAAGACCGCGTACAAGGCCGGCGAGACGTTCAATCCCGCGGGCATGGTCGTCAAGGCGGACTACGCGCTCGACGGCGTGACGAGGGTAACGGGCAACGTGGAAACGGAGTACGAATATCCGACGACCGCGCTGGCGGCGGGCACCACGTCCGTCACGATCTCGCTGACCAAGGGCGGCGTGACCAAGACCGCGACGCAGGCGGTCAGCGTCACCAAAACGAGCGTGACCGTGCCGACGCTCTCCGGCAGCTACACCTACAACGGCAACACGCAGACGTTCCAGTTCAACAACGAGCCGGCGGGCAGCATCGCCACCAAGAGCGGCGACACGTCCGGCATGAACGCGGGCAGCTACACGACGCGCTTCACGCTGGTTGACACCGGCCTCTATGTGTGGGCGGACGGCAGCACGTCGGCATACAAGGATATTCCCGTGACCATCGGGCAGAAAGCGCCGGCAATCAGCGCGTCGCCGGCGAGCCTTACGCTCAACGCCTCCACCCTGAGCGCGACGAGCAGCATCACCACCGACAGCGACGGCGCGCTGACGGTCGAAACCAGCGACAGCAGCGTTGTCACCGGCTCGATCAGTAACAAGGTCCTCACGGCGCGGCACGTCAACAAGACATCCGGCTCCGCGACGCTGACCGTCCGGCAGGCGGCGACGACCAACTACAAGGCCGCAAGCGTGCAGATCCCCGTGACGGCAAAGTTTACCACGATCTACGGCGTGACGTGGGACGGCACGGCGACGCAGAGCCTCACACGCACCGATGCCGCGGCAGGGTTCTCCGATCCTGTTCCCTATGTGGCGGGCGCTTCCTCCTACGGTTCCCCGTTCGATGATCTTTCCCCGTGGAAGGACATTGTGCGCGTGGCCGACGCCGAGGCCGGCGAAATGGTCAAGATCCCGAAGTTTTGGTACAAGCTGACGCAGAGCGGCAGCACGATTTCCATTCAGATCGCGGACAGCGCGGCGGACGGGTTCAGCGTGTGCCCCGCGTGCATGGACCGCGGCGACGGGAAGGGCGAGCGCGATTATGTTCTTGTGGGCCGCTACCATTGCGCGAACGGCACCTACAAGAGCACGAGCGGCGTCAAGCCGCAGGTCAGTTTGCAGCAATCGACGTTCCGCACGAACATCCACAACCTTGGCAGCAACGTCTACATGATGGACTTTGCGACGCGGTTCACGATTTGGCTGCTCTATATCGTCGAGTTTGCGAATTGGGACAGCCAGAAAACCATCGGTAAGGGCTGCGGCAACAATAGCGCGGTCGAGAACATGGGCTACACAGACAGTATGCCCTACCACACCGGCACGACGCTTTCCAGCCGTGACACATACGGCGTCAGCACGCAGTATCGCTACATGGAAGGTTTGTGGGATAACTGCTATGACCGTCTGACCGGCTGCTACAACGCAAGCACCGGCCTCATGGTCGAGGTCAATCCCGCGAACTTCGCCGAGAACAGCGGCGGCGTGAGCGTCGGGACACCGGCGAACGGCTGGATCGCCGGCCTCACGGTCAGCACGTCCGGGCCGTTCCCGTGCTTCATCAACAGCAGCACGTCCGGCGGCGGCAAAAACGCCTATGTGGGCGATGTCTGGTACTTCAACGCGGGCAACCCCGTCGTCTGCGTCGGCGGCAGCTATGGCCAGGACGGCGACCGCGGGATGTTCGGCGTGAGCTACACCAGCCTCGCGAGCACCGACGCGAACCTCGGCTCCCGCGTCCTTAAACTCCCCTAAAGGGGGTAGGAGTGCAGAGGGAGGGGGCCGCGGCCCCTTCCCTCTGCGGGGAACAGAGCGAACAGCGAACACTTAAAATCCACGGCTTCAGCCGTGGCGGGACTATCTGTGCAGAGCCGGTTCTTTTTGTACGGGCTTGTGGGCGATAACTGGAACTTCAACGCGAGCAACCCCGTCGTCTACGTCGGCGGCAACTATAACCAGAACGGCAACCACGGGATGTTCTACGTGAACTACACCAGCCTCACGAACACCAACGCGAACCACGGCTCCCGCTTTCTTTTAGATAGGTTTTGCGAACATTACTTCCTCCACGCGGCGCAAGGAACGCGCCGCGCGGATACCCGACGGGAATATGTCGGGCATCACGAGCAGGCGGCGGAAACGTCGTTTTGCATACATAGCACAGATAGCCGCGCTCCCCATTGGAGAAGATCAGCTACTAGGGAGCGGTTGAGTACATCGCGGCCCATTCGCCGCGGCGTTGGAAAAACCGTGCAGCTAAAAGGAGGAAAACAGTCCCTATGAATCGAGTTGATAATCTTTGGGAGTACATCGTTTCTGTGGAAAACTGCGACGCTTCCATTGATGATGTCAACGCATCACACCATTGGCACAACCACCACACACCGAACCGTTGCACCGCATGGGTGCAGACAACGCAGGCAGACCGCGTGAAGGATATGCAGACGGTCATGGAAAACGGCTTCGTGCAAGCGCCGTTCAAACTGAAGCGCCGGTACGATCCCAGCGCGCAGAAGTGGCGCGACACGAACGAGCCGCGGCAATGGCCAGATCAATACATTCATCACGCGCTGATTCGTGGAATACTCCCTGTGCTCATGCGCGGAATGGATAAGTATTGCTGCGGGAGCATCAAGAAACGCGGCACCAGCTACGGCCGGGACGCGATCGAGCGATGGATGCAGGATGATCCGAAGGGTACGAGATATTGCCTACAATGCGACATCTATCACTTCTACCACAGCTTGCAGCCGGAGGTCGTCATGGCACGTATGCGCGAGCTTATCAAAGACGCGCGTGTGCTGGATCTCATTTGGAGGGTTATCAAGGACGGCATAAAGATCGGCGCGTACCCGTCGCAATGGTTCGCGAACACAACGCTTCAACCGCTCGACCACCTGATACGTGAGGGCGGCTTCGAGGTCAAGCACTACATTCGCAACATGGATAACATCACCGTGTTCGCGAGCAACAAGCGCAAGCTGCGAAAGCTCCGGCTTGTGATCGAAAAGTGGCTGAACGCGCACGGCCTCCGCCTCAAAGGAGATTGGCAAATCTTCAAGACAGCGAAGGACAGGCCGATCACGCAGCGGCATCCAAAAGGACGTATGCCGCAGGCGCTCGGCTTCCGGTACGGACACAGATACACAATCCCACGCAAAAGAAACCTGCTGCGCCTAAAAAGGCAGATCGCAAGGTATCGACGGCGGCGGGACAGGAACAAGCCGATTGCCGTGCGCATGGCGCTCGGCCTGCTTTCCCGGCTGGGACAGCTGAAGCATTGCAACAACTTCCGATTACACAAGCTCCTCCTGCGCGGGGAGCGGCTGCAACGGCAGCTTAAAAACATTGTGCGGGCATTTACCCGCAGGAAGGAGCTTTTAACATGGAATACGTATTTGGAACGCAGGACGACATCGAGATCGTCAAGACCAAGGACCGCGAGCACACCAGCTTGACGGGCTTCCAGCAGGTCGTTCAGGAGTTCCCGGACAGCAAGATCACCGATTCTTTCCGCGTGGTCCGCAAGCTGGACAGCACGGAGGACGCGGCGGGCAACTGCTACGACCGTTACGAGATCGACCGTCACAACCGCATCATCGACAAGACGGAGCCGGTCAAGGCGGCCGCAGCGCACAACGCGGCGCATATCGACTACCTGAGCATGATGTCCGGTATCGACCTGCCGGACGAGATCGAGGACGAGGAGGGCTAAGTCATGGAACACAGCGCGAAGTTTGAGAAGGTCAAGGGCTACTACGAGGCGGGCTTGTGGAACGAGGAAATGGTGCGCAACGCCGCTAAGAACCCCAAGAAGAATCCGTGGATCACCGAGGCGGAGGCCGAGGAGATCATCAACGGCGCGCCGGCGGAGGCTGACGAGGCCGATGCCTAACCTGAGCAACCTGCAAATGATTCAAGAATTGTGTGGGATCGTCGAAGGGCTTGCCCGACTTGTGGACAAGCAGGCAGACGCGCTCGCACAGATGGGGGCCGTCGTCTGCGAGGAGGAGCGGGCCACGCTGTCCGCAAGGTACACGCGCTTCCTCGGCGGCGGCGAGATCCCCGGCGAGTTTATCCGTGAGGAGGAAAAGCAAACATGACACCTGAAGAAGCGAGCCGCTTGACGGCGGTGGAGGAGCGCAGCAAAAGCAATACGCACCGGCTCGATGAAATGACGGAAAAGATCGACGAGGTACACAGGCTTGTTACGGCGATGGAGGTCCTTGCCGTGGAGCAAAAGCACATCGCCGAAAACATCACGAAGGTCCAGAGCGACGTTTCGACGCTGAAATCTCAGGTCAAGGAGATCGAGCAAAAACCCGTGAAGAAGTGGGAAGGGATTGCGGAGAAGATCGCAAAGGCCGTGATCGCGGCGCTGGTCGGGTTTCTTTTCGCAAAGCTGGGGCTGGTATGATGAAACGGCGCATTGTGAAGAAAGAGCCGAGCGTGACAAAGGTGCTCTTTATCACCACGCAGATCGCGGCGCTGGTGTGGGTGTCCGTCAGCTATGCCATCGCCGCCTATGCGACGGTGAAATACGGCGAGGCGTTCCCCGTGGTGGAGCTTTCGCAGCAGGCGATCGAAACGATTTTGGGCGTGAACGTGATCAAGGGCGTCGAAAACATTTGGGAGCACAACGACGGCGGCCTTTTCGGAAGAAGCAAGAAAGAGACGCCCGGTGAAGCGCAAGACGCAGGATAAGAGAAACGGAGGCATATCATTATGACCGAAATGGATTTAAGGCAAAAGGTTGTGCGGACGATCACCGGATGGAAAGGCGCGAAGCAGGGCGGCGCGGTCCACCGTGAGATCATCAGAATCTACAACGACCACAAGCCGCTCGCCCGCGGCGTAAAAATGACGACGAGCTATGCGTGGTGCGCTGCCACGGCGAGCGCGGCATACATAGCGGCCGGCGTCGCGGACTATACCGGGACGGAGTGCAGCTGTACCGCGTGGATCGAGCTTGCAAAAAAGCTCGGCATTTGGGTCGAGCGCGACAACTACGTGCCGAAGCTGGGCGACGCCATCATTTACGACTGGCAGGACGACAGCAAGAATTTCATCGCGACCGATAACAAGGGCGCGCCGGATCACGTCGGCATCGTCACGGGCGTCGGCATGGGCGCGTTTACCGTCACGGAGGGAAACAAGGGCAATCCCTCGCAGGTGGCGGACAGGCCGATGCAGGTAAACGGCAGGTTTATCCGCGGCTTTATCGCGCCGGACTTCGCGCGGGCCGCGCGGGAGCTGTCCGGCGGCGCGGCGGCCGCGGCGATCGACAAGCTGGCGAAGCTCGGCGTGATCAACTCGCCGGAGTATTGGAAGGAAGTCGTGGACAGCGGCAAGGTCAAGTATTTGGACGCGCTTTTCAATAAGGCCGCGGCCAAGATCAGCAAGACCGGCGCGCGGTCGTCCACCGTGGAGAACGGCGTCGCGGCGCTCGTCGCCGGCGGCGTAATCAATACGCCGGACTATTGGCTGAACGCGGCGGCGCAGGTGCCGAACGTAAGCGCGCTGCTTCAGGCGCTCGGCGGTGCCGTGCGCGCATCATAAAGGAGGAAACCATCATGGAAACCATCAACATTACCCCACTGGTCAACGCGATCATTTCGCTTGCGGCGGTCGTGATCTCCCTGTTTGTGATCCCCGTGCTGCGCCGCAAGGCCAAGGCGCAGGATCTCGAACGGCTGGAAGCGCTGGCGACGCTGGCGGTCAAGGCGGCGGAGCAGCTTTACAGCCGCGAGGCGGCGGACGCGAAACGGCACTATGTCCTTTCGTATCTCGAAAGCAAGGGCTACTCCATCGACGACCACGACGTTATGAACGCGCTGGAAGCCGCAGTTATCAAACTGCATAACGAGCTGTACGGACAGCCGGAGCCGCTTATGGAAATGCCGCAGGAATGAAATATTATTGAAGCCGCTCGGTCACAATAGACCGGGCGGCTTTTTCACGTGCTCATTATTCGAGCAATATGTCTAATATTCGCACAAGGCACAAGATATGCCGGATTGACGAAAAAGCCCCCTTGCCGTAAAATTAAGACACGACGCGAAGCGACAAGAAACGGCAAAGGAGGAAGCGAGAAATGCGAAGAAAGGCACAGCCGAAGCCGCACAAGCGCAATTTTTGGCGGCACTTGACCATGACAGACCGCTTGAATATTGAAAAGTGGCTGGGCGAAGGGATGAAAGCGCCGGAGATCGCGCGCCTGCTGGGCGTCAGCCGACAAACCGTGTGGCGCGAGATCAAGCGCGGGCAGTATGAGCGGCTGGATAGCGCGACGTGGGAAATGAAGCAGGCATACAGCCCTGATATTGCGGATGAAAAATACCGCGAGAACCTGCGCGCGAAAGGACCGCAAATCAAGATCGGCAACGATTTTGAATATGCGCGGTGGATAGAGAAAACGATCATGGAAAAGGATTGCAGCCCCGGCGCGTTGATTGGCTACGCGAGGCAAGAGGGCAAGACTTTTCAGAATTGGGTTACGCCGAACACGATATACAGTTATGTACGCAAGGGCGTGTTCCTGCATCTTCACATGGAGGACTTGCCGCGCCGCGGGAAGCACAAGGCAAAGTATCAGCGGCTCGAAAAGGAGAAGATCAGCCGCGCGCCGGCCGGCGAAAGCATAGAGAAGCGGCCGGAGGAAGTGGACAGCCGCGAGGCGTTCGGTCATTGGGAGGGCGACACAATCTATTCCGCAAAGAATACCGGAAAGGCGGCGCTGCTCACGCTGACGGAGCGCAAGACGCGCAAAGAGTTCATTATCAAGGTAAAGAATCGCAAGGCGGAAACGATCGTCCATGCGCTCGACCGGCTCGAAAAGAAGATGGGGGCGAAGAAGTTCCGCGCGATCTTCAAGTCGATTACCGTGGACAACGGCACCGAGTTCGCAGACACGGAGGGCATGGAAGGGTCGTATATCAATAAAAAGACGCAGCGCACGAAGCTCTATTACTGCCATCCGTATTCCTCATTTGAGCGCGGCACCAACGAGAACCAAAACGGAATGGCGCGGCGGAAGCATCCGAAGGGCACGGACTTCTCGAAGGTAACGACGAGGCAGATTGCCGAGACGGAAGCGTGGATGAACGATTACCCGCGGCCGATGTTCGGCTACCGCAGCAGCAACGAGCTTTTCGCCGAGGAGCTTGCGCGGCTGGGAATCGCCATGTAAGGATAAACCGAGACAATACCGGCCGGCGGGTCAGCGGGAGGCGGAAGATATGCGGTCGAAAGTGAATAGGATATACGAGGCCGACGCCGGGAGAAAGGCGGCGGTCACATTGTCTTGTCAGAAATAAACAAAGCAGACCGCGAAAAATTGGTTAAGTTTATTGCTTGACTTTCCGCGTATGGCTTTTTCTCTGTTTTTCTCTTGACTATGGAGAAATAATATGTTAAAATCTCGTTCTGCGTGGTGCGTCCACGCGATAAATAAAAGAAAGGAGAACATGAATGCCTACTTTTAACCAGCTGGTGCGCAAGGGCAGAGAAACGGCGACCTACAAGTCCACCGCTCCCGCGCTGCAGTACGGCCTGAACACCCTGAAGAACAAGCAGACCGACCTCAGCTCCCCGCAGAAGCGCGGCGTCTGCACCGCGGTCCGTACCGCGACGCCGAAGAAGCCGAACTCCGC
>Ga0129307_1000550_pt1 | contig 56133 bp, 54 predicted proteins | sample P1105metagenome_FD_94437 | JGI IMG/M metagenome (GOLD analysis project Ga0129307, IMG submission 94437) | Capybara group fecal microbial communities from Wisconsin, USA - P1105 metagenome | ecosystem: Host-associated > Mammals > Digestive system > Large intestine > Fecal | place: USA: Wisconsin... | reverse complement strand
GACTGTTTTCAGCGGCGACCGCAGCAGCTGTGCTGCGAGGACTCCGCAGCCTGAGAAAAGAAAAGTACCTCTGCAAAGCAAAGGTACTTGATAGCGATAATGTGATTATCGTTTGCTGAACTGCGGAGCACGACGAGCGGCTTTGAGACCGTACTTCTTTCTCTCCTTCATTCTGGGGTCACGAGTGAGGAATCCGGCCTTCTTGAGAGTGGGGCGGAGCTCAGCGTCGAACTCGAGGAGAGCGCGTGAAACGCCGTGTCTGATAGCACCTGCCTGACCTGTTACGCCGCCGCCTGCAACAGTGCAGACGATGTCGAACTTGTCGAGGTTGTCAGTGAGAGCGAGGGGCTGACGAACGATGAGCTTGAGAGTCTCAAGACCGAAGTAATCGTCGATGCCTCTGCCGTTTATTGTTACATTACCCGAGCCGGGGATGATTCTTACTCTTGCAACGGAGTGCTTTCTTCTGCCTGTTCCGTAGTAGTATTTTACTTTTGATTCGTACATTTCAAAGCGCCTCCTTATTATAATTCGTAAGCAACGGGCTTCTGAGCCGCCTGCTTATGCTCTGCACCCTTGTAGGTTCTCAGTCTCTTGAGCTGAGCTCTGCCGAGCGAGTTGTTGGGGAGCATACCGTTTACAGCGATAGTCATAGCTCTGTCAGCCTGCTCAGCCATCATATCCTTGTAGGAGATGGACTTGAGACCGCCGATCCAGCCTGTGTGCCAGTAGTACTTCTTCTGCTCGAGCTTTCTGCCTGTGAGAACAGCCTTGTCGCAGTTGATAACGATAACGTGGTCGCCGCAGTCTACGTTGGGAGTGTAGGTGGGCTTGTGCTTGCCTCTGAGGATGTGAGCAGCCTTGGCAGCAACACGACCGAGGGACTGACCCTCAGCGTCGAGGATATACCAAGTACGGCTTACTTCAGCGGGTTTAGCCAGTGTAGTTGACATAATATTTTCCTCCGTTTTTAGAATTTTGGTCGGGGGAAAATCACAATGTCCCCGACAGTGCAAGAATTATTATACCTGATAGCGGGGGAGTTGTCAAGGGTTTTTGCGGATTTTTTTCAATCTATAATGCAGTTTCTCTTTGATTCTCTCTGTTTTTCTCTTAATCTCTCGCGTTCTCGTGTTTCATTCCGGACTTTCGCTGACGAAAATCCGACCCGTGATTCGCCGAAAAACTATAAAAAACCGACAAAAACTGTAGGGGCGGTGTAACGCTGCCCGCAATATTACGCCAATCCCACGGCGACCTACTGTAGGGGACGCCGCCCTCGGCGTCCCGCCGAAACCCGAACAAACCAACGGCAGCCACTGTAAGGACGACCATTGGTCGTCCGCAATTACGCAAACGTCCACTGATTCAGAAAAATCGCGGACGCGCAGTGCGCGCCCCTACACCGAACAAAAAACCGCCGAAAATCGGCGGTTTTTTGCGAAAGTGTGTGTTTATGCAAAGAATAATTCCTTAATCTCGATGTTGTCAGTACCTTTGAAGCGTATCGTGACGTCGAACCTGTCCTTGTCGGCGGAGGCGGGAACGGAGATATCCGTCCATATATCGGAGGGCGAGATAGCGGCGGTCTGCCCGTTTATCTCGACCTGACCCGCGCCGTTTCCGCGGTAGCAGATACCGATGCGTCCCGCATTGCCCGTGAAGTAGCGGAAGCGAATGAGCGTGCCGTCCGCGACCTCGCTGATGAAGCGCTCGGTGTAGTGCTCGATGCCTCTTTCCTCGGCGCTGACTGACTTGTCGGCACAGCCGAGGGTACGGTGGTTGACGTTCGGGAAGCTCTCGGTGAATATCTTGTTCGAGCCGTGCGGCATATGACCGTTGGTGATATGACAGGCAATAGTCGCAGGGTAGCGACCCTCTGCTCGGAGAGGACTTCCGTTCAGCCCACAGCTCGAGATCTCGACCTGCTTTATGCTCCCGTCGGGAGCAATGGTGATCGGCTCTGCACAAGCCTGTCTGCTGTAGTCGGACTTATGCGTGAGCCTGTGGTAGAATACGTACCACTGACCGTTTATCTCGATGATACTGCCGTGGGTAGTACCTGTCATATTCATTCTTGTATCGTCGCTGACGCCGTTCACGCCGACGTCGCCGTTCGAGACGATAGTTCCGCCGAAGGTGAAGTCCCTGTCGGGGCAGTCGCTGACGGCGTAGCAGAGCTCGTGGTTCTTCTGCGAGGAGTAGATGAAGTAATACTTATCGCCGACCTTGCGCATGGAGCTTGCCTCGAAGAACTCGTGTCCGCCGAAGTCGGACTCATAGGGGATGATATGTCTCGGCTCGCCCTTGACTGTGAGCATATCGTCCTCGAGCGTCACCACTGCGGGACCGTTCACGTTGTCGGGAGTTGAGAGTATCTCGTCGCGGGTCTTGTCGAAGCGCTCCATAACCTCTGCCATTTTCTCGTCATCGGAGGCGAGCTCGTCGTTGCTCTCGTCCATATACTGCGTGCCGTAGTAGATACGGATAGTGCCGTTGTCGTTGAAGGCGCAGGGGTCGAAGCACACGTACTTCTTCATCGGAGTGCCGTCGGGATAATGAACATAGCCTAAATATTCATAGCTTCCCGCGGGCTCGTCACAGACCGCCACGCTGATAGGTCCGTAGTAGCCGCCGTGACCATAATCGCCTGACATACAGTAGTATAAATAGTACCTGCCGTCGTTGCCTTTTACGACGTCGGGCGCGTACATATACGGTCTTTCCCTGTGATCGGGGTCCTGCTCAGCCCTGTAGATGACGCCCTCACAGCGCCAGTCCGAGAGGTCGTCAACGGGCGCGGAATATACGGTGTAGTCGCCCATACAGAATGTTCTTCCGCCTTCGAGGTCGTGGGAGCCGTAGAGATATACTCTGTCGCCGAAGATGTGAGGTTCACCGTCGGGGATATAGGCGTCCTGCGGCAGGAAGGGGTTAAATACCTGCTTTTTCATGTGTTACTCCTTTGTCGCTTGTTTAGTTATATGTTTTTTCTTCTATTTTGGTTTGAAGCAGCTCTTCCAAGCCGTTCAATACTGCCTTAACACGTTTATGTCCGATACTTTCCGTGTCTGTATAAATATATATGACATTAGTCTGTTCGCTGTTATATTTGTCTTGAAGAGCTCTGCTTGTTGCTTTTCTGCACCATACAACCAGATACGGCTTTGTCATAGAGAATTTATGAGCCGAATTCCTCAGATAGCGGAAGCGGCTGAGATAATTTTCTATTTTGGCGGTGTCCCAGTACTCGGAGAGGTCAGCCGTGTGCATACTGTATTCTAAATACTCCTGCTCGAGACCATACTTCATTATATGCCGCTCTGCGGCAATGACGATAGAATCATAATTGGTCGAATTAGGAAAGACGAACCATACGTTGCCGTTTACTGACTTTATCTCGAAATGGTAGAGCAGAGACTCCAGCTCTTCGTCAAATCCGGTCACGATGAATGAAAAGCCTGCTTTTTCGTCGCCTTTCAGAAAATAGACGCCGTAATGCTTATCGTCGTACATTTCTTTGCGTATCTCTATCTTCATATATAGTCCTTCATATCAGTCCCGCCTTGCCCCGCGGGACGCGCACCCAAGAATGGATTGCAGAAAAGGGCGGAAAGAGGTCATCCCTTGTTCCCGCCCAATATTATCATTAAATTATGTCAGACCGTGTGACCGTTCGCCTTGATAACGTCCACAACGCTGCTCACATACCTGCGGCAGGTAGCCTCGTCCTCAGCCTCGACCATTACGCGCACGAGCGGCTCTGTACCGCTCTCGCGGACGAGTATGCGTCCCATAGAGCCGAGCTCCTCGCCTACCTTCGCGACGACAGCCTGTACGTCGGGGTCGTTCTGAGCAGCCTTCTTGTCCTTCACGCGGACATTCTCAAGCACCTGCGGATATACGACGAAGGGAGCCGCGAGCTCGCTGAGCTTCTTTTCGCGTGACATTATCACCTGCATCATCTTGAGGCTCGTGAGTATGCCGTCTCCTGTGGAGGCGTACTTCGAGAAGATGATGTGTCCCGACTGCTCGCCGCCGAGGCAGCAGCCGTGCTCCTTCATATATTCGTAAACGTACTTGTCGCCTACAGCGGTCTTCGCGTAGCCGATACCTATCTCGTCAAACGCCTTGAAGAGACCGAAGTTGGACATAACTGTAGCGACAACGGTATTGTTCACGAGCTTGCCGCGCTCCTTCATATATCTGCCGTAGATATAGAGGATATGGTCGCCCGAGATAAGACCGCCCTTTTCGTCCACGCAGAGGCAGCGGTCGGCGTCGCCGTCGTAGGCAAAGCCCACGTCGCAGCCGTTCTCCACCACGTACTTCTGAAGGACCTCTATATGTGTGGAGCCTGCATTGTCGTTGATGTTAGTGCCGTTGGGCGCGGCATTTATGACGTGCGTATCGGCTCCGAGAGCGTCAAATACAGCCTTTGCTATGTTCCACGACGCGCCGTTGGCGCAGTCGAGAGCTACCTTCACGCCTCTGAACGAGTACATTCCGAGGGAGATAAGGTAGCCGATGTAGCGGTTCCTGCCCGCCACATAGTCAACAGATCTGCCTATCTTATCGCCTGTGGCGAAGGGAAGCTCCTTCCACTCCTGACCGAAGGCATTGAGGTTCCCGTCGAGGTAAGCCTCAACGAGCTCGATGACCTCGTCCTCCATTTTCTCGCCCCTGCCGTTGATGAGCTTCAGACCGTTATCGTAGTAGGGGTTGTGGCTGGCTGATATCATAACAGCGCAGTCAAAGCTGTCAACGCGTGATATGTATGCGACCGAGGGTGTGGTCGTAACGTGGAGGAGGTAGGCGTCAGCACCCGAGGCGGTGAGTCCGCCGACGAGCGAATACTCGAACATATAGCTCGAAAGGCGGGTGTCCTTGCCGATGACTATACGTGCGGGAGTGTCGTCGCCGCTGCGGCGCTTGAGCTCGCCGTAGTACCAGCCTATGAAGCGTCCCACCCTGAATGCGTGGTCAGCAGTGAGGTTCTCGTTTGCAGTGCCTCTGAATCCGTCTGTACCGAAATACTTACCCATAATTGTCTCCTTATGAATACGATATTTTCCGATACTGCTGCACTGCTCTGCTGTTATCCTGTCAAGGACACCTTGATTATAGCACACAAAAAAAGTGCAGTCAATATCATTTGTTGCTGAAAATCGCCGCTTTCTTACTGATAATTGCGGACTTTCAGCGTATCTCGAAGCCGCTGTCACCGTGCACGGGGAGGCTCTTTACGCTCATATTCTCTATGCGCACGAAGGTGCCCTTTTCGATTGCAAGTATCATATCGTCAATAGCCTTTTCGGTGCCCTCGGCTTCCATTTCCACCGAGCCGTCAAAGCTGTTCCTGACCCAGCCCGAGACCCCGTAGGTCTGTGCTGCGTAATATGCGCGGTATCTGAACCCCACGCCCTGCACCGAGCCGTAGAACACGATATGTCTGCGTATCTTCTCCATACGATGACCGACTTCTTTCAATATATTTACACAATTATCAGTATAGCACTATTAAATATGAAAGTCAAGATTTATGATAGAACTCAGAGCTCAGATGTAGGGGCGGATATTATCCGCCTGTGCCTTACAGAACGACCACCTGACCCAAATTGTAGGGACGACCATTGGTCGTCCGCGGGTGTTTGTGGGATTTGCGGACACGCAATGCGCGTCCCTACGGGTGGTTGCCGTGGGGGTGACGAGTATTGGCGGGTGCACGGATAAGCAGCACACCAAATCTTTGATTTGGATTGTGATGCTATATGCAGCTCTGCTGTAATGCGCCCCTACAAGCGCGGTCTTGTATAAAATCGGAAGATTATGCCGAGGGCAGTTGTGCGAAATGACGAAAATGTATAAAAGCCTTGACAATGGGAGACAATAGTGGTAAATTTATATTAGCACTCAGAGGCGGAGAGTGCTAAACAAGTGTCGGAGCGGTCTCCGATACAGAGAAAGGTTGTGTTTTTCGTGGACGACAGAAAGCTGAAAGTCCTCGCTGCTGTGGTTGACGAATACATCAGGACAGGCGAGCCTGTCGGGTCAAAGACCATATCTCAGCTTGAACATATAAAAGCCTCGTCGGCGACTATCCGCAACGATATGGCGATGCTGGAGCAGCTCGGCTACCTCGAGCAGCCGCACACCTCGGCGGGAAGGATACCTACGTATCTCGGATACAGACTGTATATCGACGAGCTTATGACGCTCCCCGAGCTGTCGGACGAGGAAAAGCAGATGCTCGACGAGAGGCTCGGCGGCGAGGATACCCCCGAGGAGCTGCTGGTGCAGAATGCGGCGGCGGCACTTACGGAGCTCACACAGTGCGCGGCGGTGGTCACTAACTCGGCTCCGCGGTTCTCGGTGATATCGAAGGTCGAGGTAATACCCACGGGAAAGCGGCTCTACGTTATCCTGCTGATAACCTCGAGCGGAAACATCAAGAACAAGGCTTGCAGGCTTGAATTCGACCTCAGCCACGAGCAGCTCGAATTCTTTACCAAATATATAGACGAGAACCTCAGCGGTATTTCCGTTGACGAGCTCTCAGAGGAAATGCTCGACAAGATGATAGCGGCAGTTTCAGCCTATATGGTGACGCTCTCGCCGCTCGTCAAGGGCATATGTGAGCTCTCGGCAGACCTGCGCCAGCAGGAGCTGACCGTCAGCGGCGGAGAGAAGCTCCTCTCCTGCGATGACCTCGACAAAATGGAGGTCGTCCGCTTCATTGAGCACAAGCACGAGCTCACCGACCTGCTGGAGGATTCCTTCAGCGGCATACAGGTAAAGTTCGGTGCGGGCGGCAGTTTCGCCATCGGCAATTCGAGCATGATAGTCTCGAAGTACCGCAGAAACGGCGAGGAGGCGGGCTCACTCGGAATAATCGGACCTATGAGGCTCGACTACAAAAAGATAATCCCCTACATCGAATACCTGACGGGTAAGATTTCCGACCTTATGTCAGGCGATGAAGACAATACAGTTACGGACTTCGGCGAAATACCGCCGCAGACGTAGAAAGGAGCAGACACCGTTGGAAGATAAGAACATTGAAAATGTGCTTCCCGAGGACGAGCTTGACGAGGAGCTCACGGACGCTGAGCTCGATGAGGAGCTCGGCAGCGACGAGGACTTCGCGCTCGAGGACGAGGACGACGCAGCAAGCGAATACAACGACAGCGCCGCACAGTACGCAGAGCTTGAGGACGCGCTCGCGGAGGCAAACGATAAATACCTGAGGCTGTTTGCGGAGTACGACAACTACCGCAAGCGCACTGCAAGGGAAAAGGCGGACACCTACTCGAACGCCGCCGCAAAGTGCATCGAAAACCTGCTGCCCGTCATCGACAGCTTTGAGCGCTCGCTCGAAGCGGAGTGCAGCGATGATAACTTCAAGAACGGTATGAGTATGATTTTCGGGCAGATGAAGGATTTCCTGACGAAGATGAACGTCACCGAGATAGAAGCTCTCGGGGCTGAATTCGACCCGAATTTCCACAATGCCATTCAGCAGCTCGACGGCACCGACTACGCGAGCAATCACGTATGTCAGGTGTTCCAGAAGGGCTATATGCTCGGCGACAAGCTCATCAGACCTGCTATGGTAGCGGTCGCGGTATAGTGAACAGCTTGTAGGGAACGCCGCTCTCGGCGTTCCGGATAATCATTCAAATCCGTCCGCAAAGCGGACTCCATTTAGCTAATGGCTAACGGCTAAAGGCTAATAGCTTATAATTTAGGAGGAAATAATCATGGGAAAGATCATCGGTATTGACCTTGGTACAACAAACTCTTGCGTAGCTGTTATGGAGGGCGGTAACGCTGTAGTTATCCCCAACAGCGAGGGCGCAAGAACCACACCTTCCGTTGTCGCTTTCACTAACAACGGCGAGCGTCTCGTAGGTCAGGTGGCTAAGAGACAGGCTATCACAAACCACGACAGAACAGTTTCTTCGATAAAGAGACATATGGGCTCCAACTACAAGGTGTCCATCGACGGCAAGAACTACACTCCTCAGGAGATATCCGCGATGATACTCCAGAAGCTCAAGGCTGACGCTGAGGCTTACCTCGGCGAGACAGTTACAGAGGCTGTTATCACGGTTCCCGCCTACTTCACGGACTCACAGAGACAGGCTACAAAGGACGCAGGTCAGATAGCAGGTCTCAACGTAAGACGTATCATCAACGAGCCTACAGCTGCGGCTCTCTCATACGGTATCGACAAGGAAGAGGAGCAGACCGTTATGGTCTACGACCTCGGCGGCGGTACCTTCGATGTTTCCATCATCGAGATGGGCGAGGACGTTCAGCAGGTACTTGCTACAGCAGGTAACAACCGCCTCGGCGGCGACGACTTCGACCAGCGTATCATCAACTGGATAGTTGAGGAGTTCAAGAAGTCCGACGGAGTTGACCTCTCGCAGGACAAGATGGCTGCTCAGAGACTCAAGGACGCAGCTGAGAAGGCTAAGATAGAGCTCTCCTCCACAACTACCTCCAACATCAATATCCCGTTCATCACGGTTGACGCGACAGGTACTCCCAAGCACCTCGACCTCACACTCACACAGGCTAAGTTCAACGAGCTCACAGCTGACCTCGTAGAGTCCACAATGGGACCTGTTCGTCAGGCTCTCAGCGACAGCGGACTCAGCATCGGCGAGATAAACAAGGTGCTCATGGTCGGCGGTTCTTCGAGAATCCCCGCTGTTCAGGAGGCTGTTAAGAAGCTCATCGGCAAGGACCCCTTCAAGGGCATCAACCCCGACGAGTGCGTAGCTCTCGGTGCTGCATATCAGGGCGGTGTTCTCGGCGGCGACGTCAAGAACGGTCTGCTCCTCCTCGATGTAACTCCGCTTTCACTCGGTATCGAGACAGCAGGCGGCGTATGCACGAGAATGATAGAGAGAAACACTACTATCCCGACCAAGAAGTCGCAGATATTCTCGACCTACTCCGACAACCAGCCCGCCGTTGATATCAACGTGCTTCAGGGTGAGCGTGAGTTCGCACGCGACAACAAGCAGCTCGGTACCTTCCGTCTCGACGGTATCGCTCCCGCTCCGAGAGGAATCCCCCAGATCGAGGTAACCTTCGATATCGACCAGAACGGTATCGTTCACGTTTCCGCTAAGGACCTCGGCACAGGCAAGGAGCAGAACATCACTATCACCTCCTCGACCAATATGTCCAAGGACGACATCGACAAGGCTGTCAAGGAGGCTGAGCAGTACGCGGCTGAGGACAAGAAGCGCCGCGAGGCTGTTGATACCAAGAATGAGGCTGAGAACCTCGTATTCCAGTGCGAGAAGGCTCTTGCAGACTTCGGCGATAAGGTATCTCCCGACGAGAAGGCAGACATCGAGGCTAAGGCTTCGGCTCTCCGCTCGGCTATCGCTGCCGACAACAACGACGAGATAAAGTCGCTCAAGGAAGACCTCCAGAAGTCGTTCTACGACCTCTCGGCTAAGATATACCAGCAGGCCAACCCCAACGGCGGCGGTATCGACCCCTCGCAGTTCGCTAATATGGGCGGTGAGGCTGATACAAGCTCCAGCAACGACGACGGTGTTGTTGACGCTGACTTCACTGAGGTTTAAGCAATGAGCAGCCGTTTCAGGAGCTTTATCATCACGGTGGCTCTTATCGTGGGACTCGGTGCAGCAATATGGTTCGGTCTTAAATGGTTCGGCGGAGTTGCCAACGACAACTACGGCGACTACGACGGCGGAAAGGGCAAAGCCGAGGAGATAGTTGACGATCAGCTGAACGGTTAAATAAAGCTTTTTAGGGCAGGAAAACCACCTGCCCTAAAGGTGTATTTACGGACGCGGAGAAACAGTGCTGTTTTGCAGCAGCTATGCCGCGAAATCGGCTGCGGGGGCACCCCGCCTAAAGGTGTATTTACGGACGCGGAGAAATAGCCGCGTAGATATCAGGTAAGATGAGTATGAAAAATATTTATATCCCATTGCTGTTCGCTGCGGCTCTGACGCTGGCGGGATGCAGCAATTCGGCTGCGGACGGTAAGGACAGCGCCGCTCCGCCCTCTCCCGTTATCACCTCCGATAACGGCAAGCTGAGCAGCTATACCGCCGCGGAGCTCCTCGAAATGGCTGAGAACAGCCCCATGCATTCGGAATTCCTCGGCAGCAGAGGCGGCGATGACCTCTCCGAGGAGGCAGCCGTCGCGTACAACAACCTCATAAGGTACGCTTCAAACTATCTGCGCGACAAGAGCTTCTGCGTCTATGACATCTACGCGACCGAAAAGGACGGCGAGCTGTCGGGCTATATGCTCAAGATAGTGCCCGAGGGCTACGAGAATACAGGCGACCACGAAAACGCCGTAGTTTCGCTGTTCTGCGACACTACGGGCTCGCACATCAAGGGCAACCTCGCGGGCTTTGCGTATTCGAGGAAGTGGACGGAAACGCTCGCCGATGAGGTCAATGACAAGTACCCGTCCTATCACTTCAGCACCTTCACCCTGCAAGCCGACACCGACTTCCTGCCGATAGAGAACGGCGAGCAGACCTACAACCTTATGAACATAGGCAATGAGCCTATGGCAGGCGACTGGACGGTCAACCTCATACTTCCCGAGGGCACGGTCAAGACGGAATTCGATAAGGCTTATGCGGAGCTCGAGCCCATTTTCAGGAAGTTTTCGGCGACACAGGTAACAGTCCTCGCCGCCGACAGCAAGAGCTCCTACGAGAAATTCGTCAGCGAGGAAGGCTTCACGGGCAACTGCTACTACTTCATCGAAGACGGCTTCGACTGGCGCGAGATATACACTGTCAAGTGACAGCCCCGCTAAAAATCAGAACGGAGAATAGATATGGCTGAAAAAAGAGATTATTACGAAGTCCTCGGCATTCAGAAGGGTGCCTCGGAGGAGGAGATAAAAAAAGCCTTCCGTAAGAAGGCAAGAGAGAACCACCCCGACCTCCACCCCGATGACCCCTCATATGTTGAGAAGTTTCAGGAGATAAACGAGGCGAACGAGGTGCTTTCCGACCCCGAAAAGCGCGCCAAGTACGACCAGTTCGGTCACGCGGGCGTTGATCCCAACTACGGCGGAGCCGACGGCTTCGGCGGTATGGGCGGCTTCGGCGATATGAGCGATATCCTCGAGAGCATATTCGGCGGTATAGGCGGCTTCGGCGGAACATCGCGCTCGAACGCGAATGCTCCGAGACGCGGCTCGGATATACAGGAGTCGGTGACTATCAACTTTATGGACGCCTGCAACGGCAAGAAGCAGGAGATAAAGCTCTTCCGCATGGCTGTCTGCGAGTCCTGCCACGGTACGGGCGCGGATTCGGGCACGACTGCCGAGATATGCCCCGACTGTCAGGGCAGAGGAAGCGTCAAGACCACTCAGCGCACGCCGTTCGGTGCTATCTCTTCGACCAAGCCATGTCCTCACTGCGGCGGCAAGGGCAAGATAGTCAAGAATCCCTGCGCAAAGTGCCGCGGCGTCGGCAGACTGAGAGTGCAGAAGACCGTCACCGTTGATATCCCCGCAGGTATCGACGACGGACAGACAATCCGCCTCAGCGGTCAGGGCGACTGCGGTATCAACGGAGGACCCGCAGGCGATCTCCTCCTCGGTATCAACGTAAGGAACCACCCGATATTCACACGCGAGGGCTATGATATACACTGCGATATCCCCGTTACTTATATGGAAGCCGTTCTCGGTGCGGACATCACAGTGCCCACCATCGACGGCGACGTGAGATACAACATCGGCGAGGGTACCCAGAACGGCACTGTGTTCCGTCTCAAGGGCAAGGGCGTGAAGAAGGTCAACCGTGCCGAGCGAGGCAACCAGTACGTGAAGATATACGTCGAGGTGCCGAAAAACCTCTCCAAAAAGCAGAAGGACCTCCTCCGCGCGTATGAGGCGTCGCTCACCGACAAGAACTACTCGAAGCGCCAGAGCTTCTTCGAGAAGATAAAGGAAAAATTCGATTTCTAAGCATCTGTAGGGGTCGATGCCTACATCGACCCGCAAAAGAGCGGCGGGCTGATGTGGGCATCAGCCCCTACATTTTTGTAGGGGCGGCGTCCTGCCGCCTGCCGATACCGCAAAACCGACGGTCACAAAATGTAGGGACGACCAACGGTCGTCCGCGGGTATACGCAGGATTTGCGGACGCGCAACTACATATACAATGCTGTAGGGGCGGATATTATCCGCCCGCACAAAACGCCAATCAAACAACAAAAAGGGTACACTCTCGTGTACCCTTTTTCTGTGTGTGTTTTCCTGCTGATTAAGCGAAGAAGAACAGTGCGCCGCTGTTGAGACCTTCCTGGAAGCCCTCCATGAAGCTGTTTGTGAAAGCCTCGCCGCTGCCTGTTGCAAGGTTGATGATAACAGTGATGATGTAGATAACGATACCTACTGCACCAAGGATTATACCTGCGATTGCCATCTTCTTGCCGGGCAGCTTCTTTACGAGTGCTATGATACCTGTTATGATAGCAGCAAGAGTCAGAATACCTCCGACAGGCATACAGCAGCAGCCGATACCGAGGAAGGAAAGCGGGATATTGATAAGAGTAACAACGAGAGAAACGATACCGAGAATGAGCGATACGAGTGCGAGAGTGTTCTTGCCCTCGGGAGCGGGTGTACCGCCGTAGATAGCATCGGGAGTGATAGCCTTGTCAGCACCGCCGCCGAATGTCTCGCTTACTGTATCAGCGACCTTGTCACCGAAGCTGTCAGCAGCCTCGCCTGCGGCATTTACAACGCCTGCTACCTTGTCGCCGAAGGAAGCGCTCTCTGAAGCGGCTGCGTCAGCAGCGCCCTCAACAGCACCTGCGGCAGCGTCCTCAGTGCCCTTGACAACGTCAGCGACCTTGTCGCCGAACTCGTCAGCTGTCTCGCCTGCGGCTTCAACGACGTCTGTAACGGTGTCAGCTACCTTGCCGCCGATGTCCTCTGCGGTATCACCGATCGCCTCGACCTTGTCTGCTATCTTGTCTGCTAATGTATCAGCGCCCTCCTCGGGAGCGCCTGTGGGATTAAGCTTATTTTCTTCCATTGTAGTTTCCTCCTATATGAAATAAGTATGATAATATGATAACATATTAAAACGACAAAGTCAATAGGCTTTTTCACAAATCCGTCACATATCGCGGAAAAATTGCGCTTTTCCGCGCTGATTTCCTGCCGTGCGGAGCTGTTCTGTCACTTTACCGTAATGCTTCCGCCGACCCAGTTCTCGAAGGCGTACTTCTCGAGCGAGAGGTCGTCCGCGGAATTTCTGAACATATCCGACCTGATATCATCGGGCGGCATATAGTAGATACCTATAGGGTATACCGTACCCGACTTAGCCTTCTCGGGCACCTTGAAGTAGAACTTGACAATTTCGCCGTCTCCGCCGTCGTCGCCGTCGAAGGTCTCGGTGAAGAACAGGCAGCCGAGGTGGTTCTTTGTAAGCTCCTCAGGCAGGTTCTGCCTCCAGAGCATACCCACGGATATGGTCGCACGCTTTGAAGCGGGACCGAGGTCGTACTCTATGAAGCCCTCAGCGGGGTCGTCCATTACACATTCGAGGTCCTCGCCGAAGGTTATATGCAGACCGCACATCGTCCAGTTCTTGGCGGCTCCGCTGACTATCAGCGACACCTCCGCCGTCTCGCCCGCAGCAGCCTCCACGTTCGAGAACATCAGCTTAGGACCGTCCGCAGCCGCGGTGACGTCGCTGCTGTAGGTGGGCATCGTTGCATTTTCAGGCGTCGGTACCGAATTCGGCGACTTCTCGGGTTCGCCGCAGGCTGCTGACAGAGCCAGTACCGCCGCGGCAGCGGCTATAGCTGTGATTTTCTTTATATTCATTCTTCCGTCTGCTCCTTTTTCTTTCCTGTTACGGTTATGGCATCGCCGTCGGCGGAGATGTGTATCCCGCTGATATCCGACTGCTCGGTGATTATCATTTCCGCTATCTTGTCCTCGACCTCCTGACGGATAACGCGGCGTATGTCACGCGCTCCGTAGGGCTTGCCGAAGGACTTCTCCGCGATGAGCGCCAGAGCCTCCTCGTCGTAGGAGACGGTGATGTCCTTCTCCGCGAGCGGCTCCTTCATCTCGTCTATCATCAGTGCGGCGATACGTGCGAAGTCCTCCTTCGTGAGCTGTCTGAACACGACCACCTCGTCGATACGGCTGATGAACTCGGGGCGCAGGAACTCGCGCAGACCCTTCATCGCCTTATCCTTGGATATCTCGTCAACTGTGCGGTTGAAGCCCACACCGACGCTCTTGTCGGTCGAGCCCGCATTAGAGGTCATACAGATTATGGTGTTCTCGAAGTTGATATTGCGTCCCTGAGCGTCGTCGATGTGACCCTCGTCAAGAATCTGCATAAGGATATTCATAACGTCGGGGTGAGCCTTCTCTATCTCGTCGAAGAGAATGACGGAGTAGGGCTTGCGGCGCACCTTCTCGGTGAGCTGTCCCGCCTCGTCATAGCCGACGTAGCCCGGAGGCGAGCCTATCATTCGTGCCACGGAGTGCTTCTCCATATACTCGGTCATATCGAGGCGGATAAGCGGCTCGGTGGAGTCGAAGAGCTCCTCGGAGAGCGCCTTTACGAGCTCGGTCTTGCCGACGCCCGTAGGTCCGACAAATATGAAGGAGGCGGGTCTGCGGCGCTTGCTGAGCTGTACCCTCGTACGCTTTATCGCGCGGGTGAGCACTCCGACAGCCTCGTCCTGTCCGAGGACGCGCTTTTTCAGAGCCTCCTCGAGCTTGGCTATCTTGAGGAATTCCGTCTCGGCTATCTTGCTTGCGGGGATACCCGTCCACAGCTCGACCACCTTGGTGATGTCCTCCTCCGTGACCTGCACGTTCTCGGCTTTTTCTTTAAGCTTTGCGGCGTTGTCGCGGGCGTGTATGAGCTTGCTCTTTACCTCCGCGAGTGCCTGATAATCGGGCTCGCTCTGCTCGGAGAGGGTAGTCTCCATACCCTCGAGCACGCCTATCTCCTTCTGAGCCTTCGCGTACTCGGCAATTTCGGGCGAGCGTATATTCGCGTGAGCACAGCCCTCGTCCATGAGGTCTATAGCCTTGTCGGGGAGGAAGCGGTCGGTGATGTATCTTTCGGACAGCACCGCGCACACCCTGATAAGGTAGTCGGAGATGTGCACCTTGTGGTAGTCCTCGTAGTATTTCTTTATGCCGAGGAGGACGTTCACGGTGTCCTCGACGGTGGGCTCTGTTACTGTAACGGGCTGGAAGCGGCGCTCTAAAGCCGAATCCTTCTCGATGTACTTGCGGTACTCGCCGAAGGTGGTAGCTCCGATGACCTGCACCTCGCCGCGCGAAAGTGCGGGCTTAAGAATGTTCGCGGCGTTCATCGAGCCCTCGGAGTCGCCTGCACCCACGAGGTTGTGCACCTCGTCGATGAAGAGGATGATGTTGCCCTCGCTCCTGACCTCGTCAACGAGACCCTTCACGCGGCTCTCGAACTGTCCGCGGAACTGAGTTCCCGCGACGAGAGCGGTGAGGTCGAGCAGATACAGCTTCTTATCGGCGAGATTCAGCGGAACATCGCCCTCGTTTATGCGCTGGGCGATACCCTCGGCGATGGCGGTCTTACCTACGCCGGGCTCGCCGATGAGGCAGGGGTTGTTCTTGGTGCGGCGCGAGAGTATCTGTATCACTCGCGCTATCTCCTTGTCTCTGCCGATTATGCGGTCGAGCTGACCGTCGGCTGCCTTCTGCGAGAGATTGGTGCAGTAGCTGCCGAGGAATTTCAGCTCCTTCTTCTTTTCCTTCTTCTCGGACTTGTCACGCCCGAAGAGTCCCTTCCTGCGGGGCTTCTCGCCGTCGTCCTTCGGGAGCTCGGGAGTGCTCTCGCCGCTGTCCTCGCCGTCTCCGCCGAACATATTCGAGATGAAGTCGGGCATTATGCCCTGTCCGCCCATCTCGAAGGAGTCGCCGTCGAGCATACCCATCATCTGGTCGGAGAGCTGGTCTATCTCCTCGTCGGTGATACCGAGTTTTTCCATATATTCAGCGACCTGCGGTATCTTTCTCTCTCTTGCACAGGCGAGGCAGAGCCCCTCGTTTTTCTTTTCGCTTCCCTGTACAGAGGTGATGAATACCACGGCGGGTCGTTTTTTGCAGTTGCTGCACATTATCATAGGGTTTGACCTCCTGTTAAAGCAGATGTGCCGATAAGTCCCCGCGGCTCACCCGCGGAGCTGTTCCGTCTCAGAGCGATGAAACGAAGTCGTAGAAATATTTGAAGATTATTGATTTTTCTATTACGCTGTTGTTGAAGAAGAGCATCTCGTCGCTGCCCATAATAGCCCATATACGTATCAGCACGGCTGCGACCGTGACGAACAAGCCGCCCTTGATTACGCCGATAATGCCTCCGCAGATATGCGAGCCCGCGTCTGTGTGTCCCTCGTCCTTGGACATATACTGGTTGAGTATTAGGTTTATCATTACCGCGGCAGCCGCGAACAGTATGAGGAAGCCTATCAGCTTGAACATCGTCACATAGGCGGGTGCGGTGTAGTTGTCGGCGATGAACTTCGCCGCGGGAGTGCGGTCCTCCCTGTCGGTGATGAGCGGAGCGAGCTTCTTTATGCCGCTGCTGTCGCTGCGTATCTCCTTTGCGGCGGTCTCGGCTGCGTACTTGCTCATATCCTTCGCTACGATGTCGCGTATCACGACTGCATAGCCCTCGTGAACGATGCGGAGAGCATCGTCGTCCTCGGCGACAGGGCGTCCGTTAATGCTGTTGATATACTTCACGAGCTCCTCGTCGATGTCCTTCTCGCCGCCGAAGATATTCGTCAGCTTCTCCTGATTGACCCTCAGCGAATAGCCCAGCGATTCGAGATACGATGCGTATTTGCTCACGAACGTGTCAGCTCTCAGAGTGCGGTCTATCTTGTTTATGCAGCTGCTCCTCAGTGTGTTTTTATAGAGGTCTGCCGCCGTGCTGCTGCTTATTCCGAGCGCCAGTGCCAGCGCTAAGCCGTAGCCGACTGTTGTGATAGCAGCCTTCATAGTTCCTTTTCTGCTTGAGAAAAAAACGCAGACAAGTGTTATCGCGACGGCGATAACGTCATAGAACCACCAGAATTGAATTCCCATTTTTTCGCGTACAGGCGCCTAAACCTGTACAGCCTCCCTTCATTTGCGGATCAGCTTTCGTAGTTGATCCTGTCGATTTTATTGTAGCTTTTCAGAAATACGTAGCTGTCGCTTTTCACGAAGCCCGTATACGAGTCGTTTACCGTCGCGGTCGAGCGCAGCTTGCCTTTGAAGTCGTAGGCGAGCACGGCGTCCTTCTTCATCACGTACGCGAGGCCGTCCTCGACGGTGACGTCTATGAGCGGGCTGTCGAATTCGATTATCACGGGCTCGGAGCTTCCGTCGGCGAACAGAGCCATCTCGTATCTTCGTCTGTCGTCGCTGTTGATTATCACGGCGGACTGTCCGTCCTCGCTCGAGCCGCCCGCGAAGTCGCCCTCATAGCGGTAGAACGAGCTTATCTGACCCTTGCTGTCAACGTAGCCGCACGCGTCTATACCGAGCACGAACGCGCCGCCGTCGAAGTTGTACACATCAAGACCGAGCGTATCGATTCCGGGCGAGTTCCATTTTTCCTTGTCCTCGGTGAAGCTTGCCTCCTGCACCGACGTTACGAGTGCGCCGTTCTCGGCGTAGAAGTAGCTTATCACGCAGCCCTTGCTGCCTTCCTGAAAGCTGATGTCGTTCACGCGCTCGACGCACTGTCTGCCGTAGATGAACTTGCCCTTGCGGTCGTACACCTTTATTTCGCAGTCGTAGTTGTCGGAGGTCGTCACCACAGCGGTATAGCCCTCCTTGCTCAGCCTCGCGAACATTATATTCCTGTCGAGCTTGTTCGTATACAGCACGCCCGACTTATCCTCCACGCTGAACTCCGTGCCGCCGCTCTCGAAGAGGAGCGCCCTGCCGTTCACGGCTTCCATTACGGCATTCGAGAGCGCGTGCTGGCGGCGTTTTATCTCTCCGCCCTCCTCGTTATAGAAGTATATGTAGGCATCGCTCATAACGATAACATTTTCGTTCGAGCAGCTCAGCTGGTACTGAGCGCCGCCGTTTATCTCTATCGGGAAGTTGCCCTCCGCGAGCCGTCCGTCGTTGACGATGGTCTTGTACTGCGTGCCTATGCCGCGCAGCTTGGGCAGCCACAGCTCCTGCGTGAAGTATAGCACCGCACCGAGTATCGCAACGCAGAGTATAGCTATCAGCTTTGTCAGCCGTCTTCTTCTTTTGTCCCTGTTTTTCTGCTCAACGATGTCGTTGGCGTCATACATTGGCATTTAATTGCCTCCTTGCTTCTCTCTCTTTATAATTCGGAATTCGGAGTTTGGAATTGTGGTATCGCTTCGCGATGATTTTTAAATAGTCTGCCGAAGGCACACCATAATTACGCATTACGAATTCCTAATTTATATGTCGCCGAGGAGCTCGTCCTCGGAGTAGAACACCCTGTTGAGGTACAGACCGTGCGCCATGGCAGTCCTGCCCGCGCGGAGACGGTCCTTTGCGGCGAGTATCGAGGGCATATCCTCGGGCGCTATCTTACCCTCGTTGATATCCAGCAGAGTACCCGCTATTATCCTAATCATATTATACAGAAAACCATTCCCTTTTACAAGCATTATCACGGAATCACCACTATTTTCTATTTCAAGGGAATAAATTGTCCGCACTGTTGTTGATACGTTTGTACAGTCGGCACAAAACGACGCAAAATCGTGAGTTCCGACGAGATGAGCCGCCGCCTCGCGTGCCTTTTCCACATCGAAGCGCCGCCTGTAGTGGAAAGCGAGGTCCGCCGAGAAGGGGTCCTTCGACTCGCGGCAGTGCATACGGTAGAGGTACTCCTTGCCCTTGCAGTCGTACCGCGCGTGGAAATCGAGCGGCACGTCCTCGCAGCTGAGAATGGATATATCATCGGGGAGCTCGCCGTTTACTCCGCGGCAGAAGCCGAGGGTGCGGATACTGCTCTCTGTTTTGACGTTGAAGCAGAAATTGTTCGCGTGCACGCCCGTATCCGTGCGCGAGCACCCGATAACGGTCACGGGCTCGTTGAGCACCTTCGATACGGCTTTTTCGAGCACCTCCTGTACCGTGACGGCGTTGGACTGCCGCTGAAAGCCGTGGTATCGCGTGCCGCGGTAGGCGGTCATAACTTTAAGGTTTCTCATTTGCTGTATCTTCCGTTTCGTTGTTGTTGTCCGCAGCAGCCTTCGCCGCAAGACGGGCTGCTCTGCGCTTATTTGCTGCTCTCTCGGCAGCGGTCAGCAGCAGGAAGGCTATCGCTGCCGCCACGCTTATGACGATACCCTTGGCGAGACCGTCGGGGAAGTAGCGCAGCTCTATTTCGTGCTCGCCGGGACCTATCTCCGCGCCGAGCATCGCGTCGAACACCTTCGTCGTCGAGACCTTTTTGCCGTCCACGTAGACGCTCCAGCCGCGCTCGTAGGGTATCGAGAGGTAGAGTATACCTCTGCTCCTGACATTGATATAGCCCTTCAGCTTGGTATCGCTGAATTCGGTGAGCTCGAGCTGCTCGTCGGCGAGCTCGGAGTAGGTGCGTTCAAAGGCTTCCTCGTCGAGGGCGTAGACCAGCAGATTGAAGGCGCCCGAGTTCCTCTCGTCCTCGAAATTGAGCGTTACCTCGAAATCGCTGCCCTCCTGACCGTTGCCCATCGGGAAAGCGATAGGGTAGTCGTCGGCGGAGATATTGCTGTCGGCGGGCAGACCGTCGCATTTTACGTCGATGGTCTCAGCCGCGCCGCCCTTGGCATAGCCGTAGAGGCGGGCTCCCGCGATGCCGTCGTAGTACAGGGTCGCGGACGCCTTTTCGTTGGGTTCTGTCACCTCGTAGTTATAGGTGCCGAAGTCCGTTTTCTCGCCCTCGGCATTGGTGAAGCTGTACTCGCGCACGGGCTGGCGCGTGAATATGCTCTCCTTGGTGCCTGTCGCGAGCATTGCGATGTCGTTCTGGAACTCGTACGGATTGTCGGCGGCGGCAAGCTCGAGCTTGAGCACGTCGCTGTTCATCATAAAGCCTATCGACATCGGGTATTTGCTTCTGTACAGGTGCGAGGGCAGAGCCTCGGCTATCTCAACGAGCGACATCTCGCTGTTGTTGAGCGTTCCGCTCTTGGAAATGATATAGTTTATGCCCAGCAGCTGGTTGACCATGGGCGTGGAATTGCGGTAGTAGTAGCGGTTGCCCGCCTCTGAGGCGTAGAGCCCGAGCTTTCGGAAATAGCGCGTCACCGACACATTTGCCATCGACGAGAACTGCGACACTCCGTAGTAGCTGTAGAGAGCGCTGTCGTTGAGGGTGTAGGTGTTCGTCATCTCCACGCGTGAGAAGGGGCTGTAGTCGTCGTCGCGCTTGACCTCGAGCAGAGCCTGCACACTCTCGTTCATATACGGGTAGGAGTTGTAGCTCGATGCACCGACGGTCCTGACGCCGATAATGGTATTGCTCGTCAGCTCCGCGATAACTGCGGCTGCAAGGGCGGCGTTGATGACGCTCCTGCGTACGGTCTCGCTCTTGAAGGGGAACATCTTTCCCGCGATGAATATGAGCAGGTAAGCTCCCACGATGAAAGCGGACGCGCGGAAGGCTCCGTCGAAGGAGAAGCCCTCTCCCTTGCACATCTTCCACACGTTTAGCCCGAATACGAGCGCGGGCGCGGGTATGAGCAGGAACAGCTGATACAGCTTTATGCCCTTTGCGGTCATAACGTCATACGCTCGGTATGCCGCCGTCACGAGCACGAAGCAGAAGATGAAGGCGAAGCGGTAGGGTATCTGATTCGTCGCGTGGAAGCCGTGCCAGATGAAGTTGAGCACATTGAGGTTGCAGGAGACGAACACTATCGTCAGCAGCGACGAGAGCGCTATCTTCTCGCGCAGCTTTATGCCCGCCGAGAAGAGGAAGACTCCGAACAGCACCACCGCGAGCATACCGCACGCGAAGTTGGGCAGACCCTCCTTCTTGGCGGGCTCGCTGTAGGAGAGCAGATTCGCGATGATGTCGTACCACTTCTCGTACCACTTTATGGTCTTGGGGAACTGATTGTTTATGCTGTAGGTAAGCGTCAGACCGCAGTAGGCAGGTATTAGCAGAAATGCTCCGAGGGCAATGCCTATGACGGACGAGCGTATCACCAGCCACAGCTTGTACAGGAAGTCGCCGACGTCCCTGCACTCGATGACCACGACCGCGAAGAAAGCGAACAGCGTGAACACGCAGGTGAAGTAGCCGATATAGTAGTTCGATATCAGCGACAGCGCGAGCGCGAGGGTGTAGAGCTTCCACTTTCCCTCGCGGCAGAGCGCGGTAAGTCCCGTCATAACGAGCGGGAACAGCGCTATGGTATCGAACCACATAACGTTCCAGTAATAGCCGAGCATATAGCTGCACAGCGCGAACATTGTCGAAAAAATAACTATCGAGAAGTCGCGGCGCCTGTAGGTATATCTCAGGAAGCAGCTGAAAAATGCTCCCGCGAAGCCTATCTTCGCCACGAGCATAAATGTCAGTGCGTCGCGGGTGGCGGAGTTTGGCGTAAATACCGACAGCAGATACAGCGGACTTGCCGCATAGTAGGATATCAGCGAAAGGAAGTTCGTGCCCATACCGTTTTCCCACGAATACAGGAACGAGCCGCCCGTGCGCAGCTTCTCGCTTACCACGCGGAAGAAGGGGTAATACTGGTGCCACAGGTCAACGACGAGCATCTGATTGCTTCCGAAGGGGTGTATGCCCTTCTGTCCGAAGCCGATGAGCATCAGCACCGCGGGTATGATAAAGGCGAGCGCGAAATACAGCACGCCCTTGTCGTAGAGTATCCTGCCCGCTCTGCTCTTTCTGAAATCTGCGAATCTGTTTGAGGCGGGCTTTTCTGCCTTGCGTCTCGTTGCTTTTCTTCTTGTTTCTCTGTTTGTCATACTCTTATTTCATCAGTCTGTTGTTTGTGGTGGTCATTAGCCGTTAGCTGACGGCTAATGGCTGATAATGTGTTTGAAGATAATGCTTACCGCTATCGCCGCCGCATAGAACATCAGCGTTATCACCAGCGCGATAACGTCGCGGGGAGCAGCCTTCAGCTGCCTCAGCCTTGTGCGCCCCTCGCCGCCGTTGTAGCAGCGGCATTCCATAGCCGTTGCGAGCTCGTCCGCGCGCCTGAACGACGATATGAACAGCGGTACGAGTATGGATATCATATTCTTTGCCCTTGTGAGGAAGCTGCCCGTGTCTATCTCGGCGCCTCTTGCCTTCTGCGCCGACATTATCTTGTCGGTCTCCTCAATGAGGGTCGGCACGAAGCGCAGCGCAATCGACATCATCATTGCAAGCTCGTGCACGGGGAATTTCAGCAGCTTCAGCGGCGAGAGCAGGCGCTCTATCGCGTCCGTCAGCGTGATGGGCGAGGTGGTGTAGGTCAGCAGCGAGCTGCCCATTATCAGCAGCACTATCCTTATTATCATAAAGGCGCTGATGTTTACTCCGCCCGTGGTTATTTTCAGGAATTTCCACTTGTACAGGACATCGCCGCTGTCTACGAGGAGTATGTTCAGCAGCGCCGTTATCAGCAGGAACGGCAGCAGCGGCTTTACGCTCTTCCAGAACATTTTCAGCGGTATCCGCGACAGGAACACGGCTATCAGCGTGTATACGGCTCCGACTGCGAGGCAGACCACGTTGCTGCCCGTGAAGAGCATAAGGATATATATCAGCGTGATGACTATCTTGAAGCGCGGGTCGAGGCGGTGTATCAAGCTGTTGCCCGGGAAATACTGTCCTATTGTAACGTCTCTCAGCACTGCCCGTCACCTGCCTTTCCGTGCAGGTGCTTCAGCAGCAGGTCGCGTGCATAGGGCACGGTGTAGACCTCCTTGCCGAAGTCGAGCCCCTGCTTTTTCAGCTCCATAAAGACCTTGGTTATCTGCGGCACATCAAGCCCTATCTCGGATATCTCCTGCGCTCTGCCGAAGACCTTTTCGGTGTCGTCGTAGCAGAAGAGCTTCGCCTTGTTCATTACGAGTATCTTGTCCGCGAAGCCTGCGATGTCCTCCATGCTGTGCGAGACTATCAGTATCGTGTTCTTCTTTCGCTCGTGGTAGCGCTTGATGTGGGAGAGTATCTTGTCCCTGCCAGCTGGGTCGAGCCCCGCCGTAGGCTCGTCGAGAATGAGCACCTTCGGCTCCATAGCCATAACGCCCGCGATAGCGACGCGGCGCTTCTGTCCGCCCGAGAGGTCGAACGGCGAGCGCTTCAGGAGCTCCTCGCGCAGACCTATATCGTGTGCCGTTTCGAGCACGCGGCGCTTTATCTCCTTCTCGTCAAGTCCCATATTGCGCGGACCGAACGCTATGTCCCTGAACACCGTCTCCTCGAATATCTGATACTCGGGGTACTGGAAAACAAGTCCCACCTGGAAGCGGACGTCGCGTATTTTTTTCTTGTCCGCCCATATGTCCTGCCCGTCGAGGAGCACCTGTCCCGACGTCGGGCGGAGCAGACCGTTGAAATGCTGTATCAGCGTGGACTTGCCCGAGCCTGTGTGACCCATTACGCCGACCATTTCGCCTTCTTCGATTTTGAGGTCTACGTGGTCGACCGCCGTTTTCTCGAACGGCGAGCCGATACTGTAGGTGTATGTGAGCTGTCGGGTCTCAAGAATTGCCAATGTGGTTTCGCTCCTTCAATTCAATGCGTAATTCGTAATGCGTAATGCGTAATTATAATTCGGAATTCGGAATGCGGGATTCGGAATTATCGGTATCGTCTTCGGCGATGTCATTGTAGGGGCGCACAGTTAAGCAGTGCCCCAAATCTTTGATTTGGATAGCAATGCTATATGCAGCGTTGCTGTAGTGCGCCCGTGAATTTATGTTTAGCTTGCGGGCGGCGGGATGCCGCCCCTACAGGGTTATTTCGCGGCGAATAATTTCTGTATCGCCGCGACGCATTCGTCCTCGGTGATGATGTCCTGCGGGATATCGCAGCCCGCCTTGCGGAGCTCCCATGCGAGCTCCGTCACCTGCGGCACGTCAAGCCCTATCTCCATGACCTGCTCCACGTGCGAGAAGACCTCGCGCGGGGTGTCGTCGAGAGCGACCGTGCCCTTGTCCATCACGACCACGCGGTCGCACTGTGCCGCCTCGTCCATATAGTGCGTGATAAGTACAATGGTTATGCCCTGCTCGCGGTTCATCTTCCGTATCGTAGCCATTACCTCTTTGCGTCCCTGCGGGTCGAGCATGGCTGTCGGCTCGTCGAGGATTATGCATTTCGGCTGCATCGCGATTATGCCCGCAATGGCGATACGCTGCTTCTGTCCGCCCGAGAGCTGGCTGGGAGAGTGCTGGCGGTAGTCGTACATATTGACGGCTTTCAGCGAGTCGTCAACGCGCCGCCTCATCTCCTCATAGGGTACTCCGAGGTTTTCGAGCGCGAATGCCACGTCCTCCTCGACCACCGACGAAACTATCTGGTTGTCGGGGTTCTGGAAGACCATTCCCGCGCGCTGTCTCAGCTCGAAAAGGCGGGATTCGTCGGCGGTGTCTATGCCGTCAACGACGACCTTTCCCTCCGTCGGGAGCAGTATCGCGTTGATGTGCTTGGCGAGCGTCGATTTGCCCGAGCCGTTGTGCCCGAGCACTGCCACGAACTCGCCCTCTTTTATTGTAAGGTCGATGCCCTTCAGTACCTCCGCGGGCTCGGTGTCACCGTCCGCGGGATAGCTGAAGTGCAGACCGCTTATCTCAATGATGTTTTCCATATTATTCCTTTGCTTGAATCTGCTTTTTTGCGCGGCGTTTCTTAACATAGTCGATTATTGCCATGACAACGAATAATGTCGTCATTATGATGAACAGCGCAGGTGCGCCAAATATTCCCACATAACAGAGCGTTGATTGTATCGGGTGCTCTACAGCAAAGCTGTCGGCACCTTCCAATCGATATGGAGTGTCATCAGAATACATAAGACAGAAAATAAAAATTAAAGGTGTAAAGAACCAAACAAGCACCGTAATAATATTTATTACACATCTGCTTTTTTGAAATCTGTTTTCTGTCATTATTCATACACCTCGATTTCGGGACGCCGTTTCCTACAAAGAATCGTTGTAGGTGTTGCCTTTGGCAGTCCGCAGTTTTATTCTCCGAACGGACGCCCAAAGGGCGCCCCTACAGAATGTAGCCGTGGGTTTTGCGGTATATTGGCGGGCGGCGGGACGCCGCCCCTACAAATCATCGCCGCAGGCGATACCGATAATTCCGAATTTCGATTTCCGAATTCCGAATTATGCGGGCGCACGGATAAGCAGCACACCAAATCTTTGATTTGGATTGTGATGCTATATGCAGCTTTGCTGTAATGCGCCCCTACAGTCGGGACGTCGGGTGACTCCCTACAGTGTAGGGAGATGTCAGCAAAGCTGACAGAGGGTACGGGCGGCTGTTAGCCGCGCCGTCCCCTACAGATTATTTCTGCCAAATGGCGGTAGAGCCGCAGGGGAGTGTCATTCCCGTGGACTGCACGGGCAAGCCTATCTCGTCAAAGCTGACCGCGCCGCCAAAACGCTCCGTCAGCACGCTGCCGAGGATATATCCCATTACCGAGGGCGAAAGCCCCGTCGTATAGCTGTTTATCAGGAAGAAGAGCGGCTCGTCCGCGAGCACGCCCGAGCACAGCTTCACGAGGTCGTACACGCAGTCCTCAAGCTTCCAGACCTCGCCGCCGGGACCTCTGCCATAGCTGGGCGGGTCCATGATAACGGCGTCGTATCTGCGTCCGCGGCGTATCTCGCGAGCGATGAACTTCTCGCAGTCGTCCACTATCCAGCGTATGGGCTTGTCGGCAAGTCCCGAAGCCGCGGCGTTGTCGCGAGCCCACTGCACCATTCCCTTCGACGCGTCCACGTGGCACACGTTAGCGCCCGCCTCCGCACACGCGAGAGTAGCTCCGCCCGTGTAGGCAAAAAGGTTCAGGACGTTTATCTCACGTCCTGCACCGCGTATCTTTTCAGCCATGAAGTCCCAGTTGACCGCCTGCTCGGGGAACAAGCCCGTGTGCTTGAAGCCTGTGGGACGTATGATGAACGTCAGTGCTCCGTAGCTTATCCTCCAGCTCTCGGGCAGGCGCTTGCGGAACTCCCACTCGCCGCCGCCCTTATTCGAGCGGTGATAGTGACCGTCAGCGCCCGTCCACAGCGGGTCGCGCCTGTCGGTCTTCCATATTATCTGCGGGTCGGGTCGCACGAGCGACACCTTTCCCCATTTTTCGAGCTTTTCGCCGTCCGACGTGTCAAGTATGACGTAGTCCTTCCAGTTGCTTGCTGTCCTCAATTCGTGTACTCCTTAATGCGGCTGTGTAAGCGTCAGCCGCTCCTTTATGGTATCGGCAATTTGCAGTGCCATTGTGTTTATCGTGGTGAAGTCTCTGCCCTCTATCATTATGCGGATAACGGGGTCTGCGCCTACCTCGCGGACGACGACTCTGCCCTCCTCGCCGAGTATGCCCTCGAATTCGTCGATGATACCTGTGACGGCGCGGTCGTTCTTCCACACCTCGCGGAAGCGCTTGTCTATCGGCACATTCAGCATTACCTGCGGGCATTTCTCGATGACCGCCGACAGCTCGCTGAGCTTCTTTCCCGAGCGATTCAGCGTGTCGAGCAGACGTATTCCCGTGAGCTGTCCGTCTGCGGACGGTGCTTCGTCGGGGAAGAGGATATGACCCGCGGGGTCGCCTCCGAGACTGTAGCCGCATTCGAGCATACGGCGTATCATACTCCGCTCGCCTGCAGAGGAAGCTGATGTTCCGATATTGTTCGTACGCGCGAACTGCAGCAGTCCGAGGTTGTTCGCCTGCGTGAATATTATCGAGTTGTTGCGGAGAGTGCCGCGCTCCTTCATATCCTTGGCGCATACGGCGACTATCATATCTCCGTCCACAATGCCGCCGTTCTCATCAACGGCGAGACAGCGCTCAGCCGCGCCGTCGAAGGCAATGCCGCAGTCGCACTTGTTCTCGGTGACGAACCGCATAAGAGCGTCGATGTGCGTGCTGCCGCAGTCCTTGTTGATGTTCGAGCCGTCGGGAGCATTGCCCATCAGCACGACCTTTGCTCCGAGGGCGGTGAATATCTCTTCCGCAGTCGCCGAGGCGCAGCCGTTTGCGCAGTCTATCGCGACCTTCAGTCCGCTGAGGTCGGCGTTGGCGATCTCCCTGATATGAGCTGTGTATTTCTCATTCGCCTTGTCGGAGAATGTGAGCTTTCCGTATTCTCTGCGCGGTATCGGCACTATCTCGGCGGGAGCGTCCAGTATAAGGCGCTCTATCTCCTCCTCGCGGTCGTCGCTGAGACGGTGACCGCTCGACGAGAACAGCTTGACACCGCTGAACTCAGCATTAATATGCGACGCTGTGACCATAATGCCGCCGTTTGCGCCGCTGTCCTTCACCAGCCACGCGAGCGCGGGAGTAGGCACCTCGCCGATGAGCTCCGCGTCTGCGCCTGCCGAGCATATGCCCGCACAGAGAGCCGCGGCTATGCAGTCGGAGGAGCTGCGCGTGTCCATTCCGATGAGTATTTTCGTTTTCTCGGGCTCATGTCCCGCGAGCACGACCGCCGCCGCGCGTCCTATTTGCAGTGCAAGCTCACAGGTCAGCTCCGTGACGGCTATGCCGCGCATACCGTCGCGTCCGAACATTCTTCCCATTTTTGCTCCTCCCTTCTTTCGTCAAGGCTCTGCCTTGACAATCCGCCAGAGGCTCTGCCTCCGGACTCCGCGAGGGCTCTGCCCTCGACCCGCTGGGACGCTGTCCCACGCTAACCGCGCCAGCCCCTCTGTCAGCTTCGCTGACATCTCCCCGCACTGCGGGGAGTCACCCTGCCAAAGGGCACAGCCCTTTGGAATCCAACTACGAACCCGCTCGCAAGCTCGCTCACCCTGTACAAAAGGCTCAGTCTGCTTTCGGCGGGCAACGCTCGAAGCGCGGACACCCCGCATTGAACGGACGCCCAGAGGGCGCCCCTACAGGCTTATTTCTTTATCGCATAGACGACAACAGGCTTGCGGTTCTTGAGCAGCTGCTCTGGCGAATCCACATAGCGGATGGTCCTGCAGCTGTTGTACCTGTTGTATATCCTTATCCTGCCGTGATCCTGAGTGCAGAACACGGTATGGATAGCCGACCTGAACGGCTTGCCTGTCCAGAACGATACGATAAAAGCGGGCGTAGTGCCTATCTCGTCGATACGCTCATACGCCGCGCCGTATTTCTTCAGCGCCTTTCCGAGGCGGAACACATTACAGCCGAATACGCCCATCAGCACGCGGTACTTCTCAAGGTAGAACGCGATATCCTGCAAGGGCTGCGGCTTTCCGATATAGCAGAGCGCATTGTACACCGATATGACCTCGCAGCCGTTGTAGCTCATATGGAAAAGCCCGTATTTCAGCTTCGAGACGTCGCCCGTGCCCTGACCGTTTATCATATGGCTGTCGAGCTTGCAGCCGAGGTTGTGGTCGTAGTTTGCTTTTCGTGTAGTCTGTATCTTCATAGCTTTCAATAGAGTCAGAACGAGAGCTGACCGTCGTCGGCGCCCGAGGGAGCCTCAGGCGGTACTATTCCGAGGTGTTCATATGCGAGGCGTGTGGCGACACGTCCGCGCGGAGTCCTTCCGAGGAAGCCGAGCTGCATAAGGAAGGGCTCGCATATATCCTCGAGAGTTACCGATTCCTCGCCTATTGCCGAGGCGAGAGTTTCGAGCCCGACGGGACCTCCGCCGTAGCCCTTGATTATCATCTGGAGCATACGCCTGTCGAGGCTGTCGAGCCCGAGATTGTCTATCTCGAGCCTGCTGAGCGCTATCGAGGCTATCTCCTTCGTTATCTGTCCGTTGCCCATAACGTCCGCGAAGTCGCGCACGCGCTTGAGCAGTCGGTTGGCTATACGCGGCGTACCGCGTGCTCTGCCCGCTATCTCGGCGGCGCCGTCGGTATCGCAGGGGATACAGAGTATCATCGCGCTGCGGCGGACGATGTCGGTGAGCTGCTCGGTCGTGTAGAGCTCAAGGCGCTCGATGACGCCGAAGCGGTCGCGCAGAGGAGCGGAGAGCTGTCCCGCGCGTGTGGTAGCACCGATGAGCGTGAAGGGCTTCAGGTCCATACGTATCGAGCGTGCGGACGGACCCTTTCCGATGATGATGTCTATGACCCTGTCCTCGAGGGCGGGGTAGAGTATCTCCTCGACGGCACGCGAAAGGCGGTGTATCTCGTCGATGAAGAGGACGTCGTTGTCGTTGAGGCTCGTCAGCAGCGAAACGAGGTCGCCGGGCTTTTCAATGGCGGGACCCGTGGTCACGCGCAGATTAACGCCGAGCTCGTGCGCGATTATCGACGAGAGCGTGGTCTTGCCGAGACCGGGAGGTCCGTACAGCAGGACGTGGTCGAGAGGCTCGCCGCGCTTTTTTGCGGCTTCGATGTATATCGCTATCTTCTCCTTGACCTTGTCCTGACCGATGTATTCGTGGAGATTCTGCGGGCGGAGAGAAATCTCTATATCGCCGTCGTCCTGTGTCACCTCGGGAGAAATGACTCTCGGGGCAAATTCCATTTCCTCTGTTTCTATCATGGCGGTTCTCTCCTTTCTTGTATTTTGCTGCTTGCAGGTATAATGTCGGACGCCCGATGGGCGTCCCTACATTGGCTGCCGCAGGTTTGTCCTTGTATTGGCGGGCGGATGATATCTGCCCCTACAGTTGGTCGCCGTTGGTTTTACGGTGAATTGGCGGGCGCACGGAATGCGCCCCTACACGGCTTATCTCTCGAAATAGCGCTTCTTGCGGACATAGAACGGTTCTACCGTCTTTGCCGCCTTCTTGCCCATATCCTGCTCGTAGCTGATGAAGCACAGGTGCTCGTTCGCTTTTACGGTCTTGGAGAGGTACTTCGACAGCGGCACGAAGAGCTTTCTCGTGCTGCCCATCATATCGAGGACTATCAGTATCTGCGGACGCTCGCAGCCCTTTATCATCTCCATAATGTACGCCTTGTCAACGTTCGGCTGCTTCGACAGGAACTTCGTAGCCGCCTTGATGATGTGCATAACATCGTGCTCGCATTGACGGTAGCTTATGGTGTCCGCCTCGTTGTAGGAGATAGCCTTTATCTTGAGGTTTCGGGCTATCATCAGTATGCTCTTTATCTCCTGCGACGAGAACTCCTTGCCGTAGGAGTTGGGGTTGAGAACTGCCGATACCGACTGGATAAGGTCGAAAAGGCGCAGGCAGTTTATCTTGTAGCAGTCAACGTATCTCTTCGCGAACTGCTGGAGCGAGCGGTAGCTCGTAAAGAACGGGATAAAGATATCTCCGTGCGGGTTCTGGGTGGTTATCAGCTCGAGCTGTATGCCGCCCTCCTCCCTGCTTCTGTCCTCCTTGACAGGATTTTTGCAGATAACGTACACGTCGCTCTTTATCAGCGTCTGCAAGAAGAGCGAGCGCTTTGACGGGTCCTTGATAGCAGCCTTTAATAACTCGTCAAGATTCATGGTGGTTTCTTCCTTTCGTATGTTATATTTTACCGCATATTCTTTGCGTTAATTATTCTCAGTGTTTCCTTTATCATATCCTGCGTGGAGAGCGACGGGTCGAGCTTTCCGAGTATCGGAGCGACCTCTCCCTGCGTGTAGCCGAGCACCATCAGCGCCTCGAGAGCCTCCGTTACTGCCGAGGGAACAGCTCCGCTCGGAGCAGCCGCAAAGCTTGCGGCATCAACGGCTACCGAGCCGCCTATCGCCTCCGCGGACATCTTGTCCTTGAGCTCGAGGACTATCCTCTGCGCTGTTTTAGCGCCTATGCCCTTGGTGCGGGTGAAGCTCTTGCTGTCGCCCGAGGCAACTGTCAGCGCGAAACGCTCGGGGGTCATATCCGAGAGTATCGCAGTAGCAGCCTTCGGTCCGACGCCCGTCACCGATATGAGCAGGCGGAAGCAGCTGAGCTCCTGCAGCGTCGCGAAGCCGAAGAGCTCCACGGCGTCCTCCCTCACGTAGAGGTGGGTGTATACGGTCACCTCGCTGCCTGTTTCGCCGAGCTGCGACACGGTGTTGTATGACGTGCGGCAGCCGTATCCCACGCCGCCGCATTCCACGACAACGAAGCCGAGCTCCTTCAGTGCGAGCCTGCCGCGCAGACTGTATATCATCTTTATCTCCTCCTGTATTCAGCCCCAGCGTGTGGAGTGTCCGTGACATATAGCAATTGCGAGTGCGTCTGCGGCGTCATCGGGCTTGGGTATCTGTGCCAGTCCGAGGAGCTGACGGGTCATCTCCATGACCTGCTTCTTCTCGGCTTTTCCGTAGCCCACCACCGCCGACTTCACCTGTAAGGGCGTGTACTCGAATATAGGCACGCCGCGTTCAGCCGCCGAGAGCACCGTGACTCCCCTTGCCTGTGCGACGTCTATGCCCGTTTTCTGGTTGTTGGTGAAGTAGAGCTTCTCTATCGCCATACATTCGGGTGCATACTTTCCGAAGATGAACTCCATATCGTGGTGGATAGCCTTCAGCCTCTCGGGGAAGGGCGTGCCTGCCTCGGTGAGGATAGCGCCGTATTCCACGGGAGTGAAGCGGAGCCCGTCGTAGTCGAGCACGCCGAAGCCGACGATGGCATAGCCGGGGTCAACGCCTAAAATACGTACTTTCTTCACAATGACCTACCTGTATTCCGTTAAAATAACTGATACAGAGCGGCAAGAATTGGTAATATCAGCAAACGATATTTCAGCGCATAGCCGCACTGTCTCATAATATACTTTATTATTATACCACAGATGAAGCACACTTGCAACAATTTGTGCATTTTTATTTTGTTTTGACTAATTGCCCGCTGGAGGACTCAGAACTAAGAGCTCAGAGCTCAGAATGTAGGGGCGGCGTCCCGCCGCCCGCTGTTTTACCGACATATTTGCCGCAAGCACATAAATACGGCGGACGACCAATGGTCGCCCCTACAGAATGTGGCGGGACATTGCCTGTTTATTGACAAATCGAGCGATGTGTGTTAAAATCAGAATGGATAATTATGAGTTCATCGGAGGTTACTTATGGATCTACAACAGCTTCGTGACGGTATAGATGTGATAGACAGCGAAATTCTCGGACTTTTTATGAAGCGTATGGAGCTCTGCCGCGATGTGGCGGAGTACAAGCGTCAGCACAGTATGCCCGTCTTTCAGGGCGGACGCGAGCAGCAGGTAATCGACAGGATACGCGCTCTGACGGGCGACCCCGAGCTCGAGGCTGGAACGGCGGCGCTGTTCACCTCGATAATGGACATCAGCAAGATATTGCAGAACCGCAGGCTCCTTTCCGAGAGCCCTGACTATAACTTCACCGTCCCCGATTTCGCGGGCGCGGAGCGCATAGGCTGTCAGGGCACATCGGGTGCGAACTCCGAGACTGCCACACGTAAATTTTTCGGCGATAAACAGCCGAAATTCTACAAGACCTTCGAGGACGTTTTCGCCGCTGTGCAGTCGGGTGAGCTCGACTACGGCGTGCTGCCCGTCCACAACTCCACGGCGGGAAGCGTCAACAGCACCTACGACCTTATGGCGAAATACAGCGTCTACACGGTCGGGGAGGTGTGCGTGGACATCAACCACTGTCTCGCCGCAAGAGCCGGCGTGTCCGAATCGGAGCTGACGGTGGTCTACTCCCACCCGCAGGCTATCGCCCAGTGCTGCGACTACCTCACCGCGCACGGGCTGAAAACGGCTGAATACGGCAATACAGCGACCGCCGCGGCAATGGTCGCGGAGAGCGACCCCGCCGAGAGGATAGCGGCGATATGCTCGGTGGACTGCGCGGAAAAGCTCGGGCTGAACATTATCGCCCGCGACATCACCGACTGCGCACTCAACCGCACCCGCTTCGTCTGCATAACCCGCGAATTGCAGGTCTCGCCCGAATCCGACGCTATATCGGTAATGCTGAAGATACCGCACACCGAGGGAAGCCTTTACCGACTGCTGACAAAGTTCTACGTGAACGGGATGAATCTGCTCCGAATCGAGAGCAGACCTATCAAGGACGGCAGCTTCGATGTCGTTTTCTACCTCGATTTCAGCGGCAGGATAGACGACCCGAGCGTCAAGGCACTGATGAACGACCTCGCGGAAAACCTCGAATATTTCCGCTTCCTCGGTACATTCAAGAGCGAATGATTCCACAGTGTAGGGACGCGCATTGCGCGTCCGCGAATCAATACACGCACGCTGAAACGTAATTCGCGGACGACCGCTGGTCGTCCCTACATTTCGTTGATTCAAACCGATAGCATAAGGCACGGACGCCCAAAGGGCGCCCCTACAAAATCCGCCTCAGGAGGAATATTTATGTCCGACAGATTCAATGAATTGCTCGAAAACAACAGCTTCGTCTTTCTCGACGGCGGTATGGGCACGATGCTGCAGGCGGCAGGTCTCGGGACCGACCACGTCCCCGAGCTGCTCAGCCTTACCGACCCCGATGCCATAATCTCGATACACTCGCAGTACGTGGAAAGCGGCGCTGACATCATATACACCAACACCTTCGGCGCGAACAGGTACAAGCTCGAGGGCAGCGGTCATACGGTCGCGGAGGTCGTATCCGCCGCCGTTGCGAATGCGAAAAAAGCCGCCGCGGGACGCGCTCTCGCAGCGCTCGATATAGGTCCGATAGGTCAGCTCCTCGAGCCCGCGGGCACGCTCGGCTTCGAGGAGGCTTACGACATCTTCCGCGAGGTGGTGCTCGCAGGAAAGGACGCCGACCTCATCGTCATCGAGACGATGACCGACCTCTACGAGGTCAAGGCGGCAGTGCTCGCGGCGAAGGAGAACTCCGACAAGCCCGTTATGGTGACGATGACCTTCGAGGAGAATATGCGCACATTCACGGGCGTTTCCGCGGAGTGTATGGTCGCGGTGCTGGAGGGTCTCGGCGCGGACGCGATAGGCGTGAACTGCTCGCTCGGTCCCGAGGAGCTCTTCCCCGTCGTTGACAGGATATGCAGCCTGACGATACTTCCCGTCATCGCCAAGCCGAACGCGGGTCTGCCCGACCCCGTGACGAACCAGTTCAACGTAGGTCCCGAGGAGTTCGCGGCGAGCGCCGTGAAGCTCGCAGAGGCGGGCGTGAAGATATTCGGCGGCTGCTGCGGTACTACTCCCGCGCACATTTCCGCCGTTATCGCGGCTCTTGAGGACTGCACATACTCGCCCCGCGAGGTGAAGAGCCGCAGCGTTGCGTGCTCGGCGGTCAACTGCGTGACTATAGACCAGCCGCGCGTCATCGGCGAGCGCATCAACCCCACGGGCAAGAAGCGCTTCAAGGAAGCGCTCCTCGCGCACGATATCGACTATATCCTCGGGCAGGCGGTAGAGCAGATACACGCGGGCGCGGAGATACTCGACGTGAACGTGGGTCTGCCCGGCATCGACGAAAAGGCTATGATGGTGACTGCCGTAAAGGCGATACAGAGCGTGTGCGATACGCCGCTCCAGCTCGATTCCACCATTCCCGAGGTGCTCGAAGCGGGTCTGCGCGTGTATAACGGCAAGCCCATAGTCAACTCCGTAAACGGCGAGGACGACTCGCTCGATACGATACTCCCGATAGTGAAAAAATACGGCGCGGCTGTCGTGGGACTTACCCTTGACAAGGGCGGCATACCCAAGACCGCCGAGGGCAGATTCGCGATTGCTAAGAAGATACTCGAACGCGCGATGTCCTACGGAATAGCCAAGGAGGACGTCTTTATCGACTGCCTCACCCTCACCGCCTCCGCCGAGCAGGACGGCGTTATGGAGACGCTGAACGCCCTGCACCGCGTCAAGACGGAGCTCGGACTGCGCACGGTGCTCGGTGTGTCGAACATCTCGTTCGGTCTGCCGAACAGGGAGCTCATCACGCGCACCTTCCTCACGATGGCGCTCTACAGCGGGCTCGACCTGCCCATCATCAACCCCAACATTGACTCCATCATCGGAGCTGTACGCGCGTACAGGCTGCTCGCGGGGATAGACCGCGACTCGGCGGAGTTCATTTCCGTGTACGCGGACGGCGACACCGCTCCCAAGCCCGCTCCCGCTACTGCCGACAAGGGCAAGCCCGACCTCATTTATGCGGTCGGCAACGGCTTGAAGTCGGACGCTGTGAAGGCGGCAGAGGAGCTCCTGAAAACCACCGATGCAATGGAGATAATCAACAGCTACCTCATACCTGCGCTCGATTCGGCAGGCGAGAAATTCGAGAAGGGCAAGATATTCCTGCCCCAGCTCATTCTCACCGCAGGAGCGGCACAGGCGTGCTTTGAGGTCATCAAGGACAAGCTCGCGCAGACGAGCGGCGAGACCGTGTCGAAGGGCAAGGTCGTGCTCGCGACGGTCAAGGGCGATATCCACGATATCGGCAAGAACATCGTGAAGGTGCTTCTCGACAGCTACGGCTTCACGGTCATCGACCTCGGCAAGGACGTAGACCCGCAGGTCATCGTCGATGCGGCGATAGAGCACAGGGTCAGCCTTGTGGGACTGTCCGCGCTGATGACGACTACTCTCGGCTCTATGGCGGAGACGATACGCCTGCTCAACGAGCAGTACCCCGAGTGCAAGACCGTTGTGGGCGGAGCTGTGCTGACGGCTTCCTACGCCGAGCAGATACACGCTGACTACTACGCAAAGGACGCCAAGCAGTCCGTAGACATCGCCGCGAAGGTCTATTCATAAGCGGTGGGGGGGTCCGCGCTGACGCCCGCAGGCACACTTACAACATAAAAGGGCAGGTCTGTTACCGCCGTCGTTACATACGCGGGGGCAGACCTGCCTTTATTATTGTCTGCGGGGCGGGCACTGCGCCTGTCCGCCGCTCGCGTACAAGCGTATTCACCAAAAACACACGCCGACTCCCCGCGAAATTTGGCGGTCTGTCAATAGATTTTCCCGATATTTTGAGGTATAATTGATATTGTCGTATTATTATCAATTATCCGAAAGAGGTTTTTCATATGGCTTACAAGGTTGTTAAATTCGGCGGAAGCTCGCTCGCTGACGCCAACCAGTTCAGAAAGGTCGCCGCTATCATCAGATCCGACGACAAGCGCCGCTTCGTTGTGCCGTCCGCACCCGGCAAGCGCTTCTCCGACGACATAAAGGTAACGGATATGCTCTACAAGTGCTGCGAGCTCGCGGGAAGCGGCGTTGACTTCGCCGACGACCTCGCTGTGATTCGCGACCGCTACAACGGCATTATCTCCGAGCTCGGAATGGATATGTCCCTCGACGAGGAGTTCGCTGCCATTGAGCGCGAGCTGAAGGCTCGTCCCGCAAAGGACTACGCTGCAAGCCGCGGTGAGTACCTCAACGGCAAGGTGCTCGCGAAGTACCTCGGCTTCAACTTTGTTGACGCCGCTGACGTTATAGTGTTCAATACGAAGGGAGCTCTCCTGCTCGACGAGACAGTCAAGGCTGTACGCGAGCGCATAAAGGGTCTCGACAATGCCGTTATCCCCGGCTTCTACGGCAGAACTACAGAGGGCGTCATCAAGACCTTCTCGCGCGGCGGCTCGGACGTTACGGGCTCTATCATCGCAAACGCCGTAAGAGCCGATATATACGAGAACTGGACGGATGTTTCGGGCTTCCTCGTAGCCGACCCCCGCATAGTCGACCACCCCGACGTTATTGAGACGATCACCTACCGCGAGCTCCGCGAGCTCGCTTATATGGGAGCTTCCGTGCTCCACGAGGACGCTATCTTCCCCGTGCGCTCGGCAGGCATACCGATAAATATCCGCAATACAAACGCTCCCGAGGACGCGGGCACGATGATAGTTTCCAACGACCACGATTTCAGCAAGGAGTCACTCGGTCACACTATCACGGGTATCGCGGGCAAGAAGGGCTTCAGCTCCATCAACATCGAAAAGGCTATGATGAACAACGAGCACGGCTTCGGTATGAAGGTGCTGAAGGTGCTCTACGACAACGGTCTTTCCTTCGAGCATATGCCCTCTGGTATCGACACCATGAGCATCACCCTCGAGACAGCAAAGCTCGAGCCTGTGCGCGATAAGGTCATCGCAGAGCTCCGCCGCGAGGTAGAGCCCGACCACATCGACGTCGAGGATGGTCTTGCTATCCTCGCGGTAGTCGGCAGACGTATGAAGAACACCCGCGGTACTGTTGCACGCGTATTTGCGGCAATGGCTCACGCGAGAATTAACGTAAAGCTCATAGATCAGGGCTCGAGCGAGCTGAACGTCATCATCGGCGTGAGCGAGAACGACCTCCCCGAGGCGATACGCCGCATCTATGATATGTTCATCAACTCCGAGAAGCAGTAAAATATGACGCAATACCGCCTCCGCGGCATTGTGCGTACCCGTCGGGGGCAAGCCTTTCACCCAAAGGCTTGCCCCCGAAGCTTTTTCGCAGCCCGCTTTCTTTATATGCTCATATGAAATATGAATGTTAAATCCATGTAAAATCATTCCGTTTCCTATTGACTGGCTGTCCCGTTTCTGTATAATATAAGGTAGAGAAATATTAAAAGGGAATTGTATCAATTACAGAAACGAGGTTACTTCTGTATGAGTGGAACTGATTTTTCCATCTTCAACATCTTCACTATGCTCGGAGGACTTGCCTTCTTCCTGTACGGAATGAACGTAATGTCCACAGGTCTTGAGAAGCTCACGGGCGGAAAGCTCGAGATAGCGCTCAAGAAAATGACATCCAACAGATTCATGGCTATCATACTGGGTATGGTAGTCACGATAGCGATACAGTCATCGTCAGCGATGACGGTAATGCTTGTCGGCTTTGTAAACTCGGGGCTGATGTCGCTGGAGCAGACAGTCGGCGTATGTTTCGGCTCGGATATCGGTACCACACTAACGGCGTGGATACTCAGTCTTGCAGGAGTGGACGGAACGAACCCGTTCATAAAGATGCTCAAGCCTACTTCATTTGCACCGATAGTCGCTATCATCGGTGTAATGCTGATAATGGGTGCTAAAAAGAACAAACACAAGGACGTGGGACGTATCCTTGTCGGCTTTGCCATCATAATGACAGGAATGTCGCTGATGTCCGATTCGGTATCACCGCTTGCCAATTCACCGAAATTCCAGCAGATACTAACAGCCTTCCACAATCCTATCCTCGGCGTGCTCGTAGGCGCAGGATTCACCGGTATAATCCAGAGCTCTGCTGCTTCTGTCGGCATATTGCAGGCTTTCTCTCAGACTGGCGCTCTGACATACGGTATGGCGCTGCCGATAATCATGGGTCTGAACATAGGTACCTGCGTGACCGCACTCATTTCAAGTATCGGCGTAAACAAAAATGCAAAGAGAGTTGCTTGCATACACATTCTAATAAAGGTCCTCGGTACTCTGATACTGCTTCCTGTGGCGCTTATCCTTCAGCACGTTGTACAGCTCAGCATTTTTGACCAGACAGTTGGATTTGTCGGTATCGCTGTAATGCATTCAATATTCAATATTGCCACAACAATAATCCTTCTGCCATTTACTCCAATGCTTGTCAAGCTGTCCCGCATCATCATACGTGATAAGGAGGGCGGAGAGGCCGAGGTCGAGGAGAACCGCCTGCGCGGACTCGACGAGCGCTTCCTCAAGACTCCCGCTGTCGCAGTAGAGACCTGCCGCAGCACTACCATTGAAATGGCAAACATCACGAGCGAGGCTATAAACGACGCGCTCGAGCTGCTCGTTTCACCGTATAACGAGGAAAAGGTCAAGTCGGTCATCGACGCCGAGGACCTCATCGACCATTACGAGGACAAGATAAACAGCTACCTTGTGCGCCTGTCGAAGAGCTCGGTTACGGGCAAGGACAGCCGCAAGGTATCAAAGATGATGCACTGCGTAGGCAACTTCGAGCGCATCTCCGACCACGCCGTGAACCTCATAGAATCGGTGCAGGAGTGCAAGGAGAAGGGGATAAAGTTCTCCGACGAGTGCATAAACGAGCTGAAGGTCATCTCCGAGGCTATATCCGAGAACATCTCGATAGCGTTCAATGCCTATATCACCGACGACCTCAGCGCCGCCCACAAGGTAGAGCCGCTCGAGGAGGTCGTGGACAACCTCAGCACCGAGCTGAAAAACCGCCATATCCGCCGCCTGCAAAACGACGAGTGCACGGTCGAGCTCGGCTACATCTTCCAGGATATACTGACCAATCTTGAACGCATTTCCGACCACTGCTCAAATATTGCGGGCTGTCTTATCGAGACAGACGAGAAGACCAATATCCACGCCTATCTTCACGACGTAAAGGAGAATGACGAGACCTTCCGCAACGAGTACCGCAGCTACTCCGAGAGGTACTTCGCCCGCCTTGATGAAGTGATAAGTCAGGAGCACTGATGAGCTCATAATCCTTTTATAAACGGAAAAGAGAGTTCCCGCGGGAGCTCTCTTTTCCGTTTTATTATGCCTTGAATATGAATCTGATGAAGTTGTACATCATCGGAGTGACGGTCTTGCTGTCGTGTCCGCCGCCGGGTACTGAGAGATATATGTTCTCGGTGCCGTGCTGCGTGAAGAGGTCGCTGTACTGCTTGGGGTAGTCGTTGACCATTCCGTCGTTCGTTCCGCCCGCTATCAGGAGCAGATACGGCGAGTAGGGCGGGTCGATGCGCATATCGTCCTTGCTTATAACGCCGGGGTGGTCCATAAACTGGTCCTTGGTCGGGAAGATACCCGGTGCGGGAGCTCCCGCGCCTATGTATCCGACCTTGTCGCAGCACTTGATACCCACGTAGAGTGCCTCTCTGCCGCCCATCGAGAAGCCCGTTATCGCGGTGTTCTCGCGTCCCGTCCTGACGGGGTAGTGCGACTCAATATAGGGCATAAGGCTGTCGGGGAGGTCCTCCACGAAGTTGTCATAGCCCGGGACGTCCGCCTGACCGTTGCCCGTCTGCTTCTCGTGGTTCGGGTCGGTGTACTGGTTCGTGAATACTATTATCATAGGTACAGCGTCGCCGCTCTTAATGAGGCTGGTGGCTATTTCACGCACGCCCATACCGTTCACCATCGAGGACTCGTCGCCGCCGTAGCCGTGGTTGACGTAGAGTACGGGGTACTTCTCGTTCTCGCTGTAGTTGGGCGGCAGCCATACGTTCGCGCCCTTATTGCGGTTAGCCTTCTTCGAGAAGTAGGTGATGTGCTCGAGCTTGCCCTCCGCATTCGACAGCACTGACGCGGGCACATTGGGCGTTATCTGATCCTTTATGCTTGCCATATAGTCGGAATTTGCAGTAGTAGTCGTCGTCACGGGAGCCGTGGTCGCGGTGGTGGTCGTTGTCATAGTTGCACGCGGGAACTCTCTTGTCTGCCCGAGCACGAACTTTGCGAGGACAACGAGGTCGTTGACCGCAAATGCTCCGTCTCCGTCAACGTCTGCGACGTCCATACTCACGCCCGCAGATCCGCCGTCGGTATAGCTCAGCAGAGCCCTTCTCGCGCCTATGAGGTCGAAGGCGGTGACGGCTCCGTCGCCGTCAAAATCGCCCCATATCTTGGAGATATTCGCCGCGTGAGGAAGCTCGCCTGCCGCCGTGATTATGACCTCGTCAATGCTGAGGTCGCCCGTGCCGTCCTCAGTCTCGACGTAGAGGACGTAGTCCGAGCCCTCGGGGAATTTGTAAGCGTTATTCGTGAGCACCACGTAGTCTCCCGACGCCTGACCGCTCGCGATGTGGTCGTATACGGTCTTGCCCGAGGAGTCGGTATATTGCAGCGAGATCATCATCACTCCCGTGCCCGAGACTGCCGCGCTGAAGGCGTACTCCTCTCCCGCATTGAATGTCGCCGCGGCGAGAGACTTCTGAGCACCGTTCCACGCGCTGCTCCTGCCTGTGACCATAAGCGCCCTGTCACCGAGATAGGCGTTGCTGCCTATATCGACGGAGGCGCCGCCTCTGCCTGTCCAGCCGTCAGTGCCGTCCTCAAAGGTGCAGTAGTACCCGACAGGGTCAAGGGCGTCAGCCGTGTATTGCTGAATGTACGTGCCTGTCGGCGACAGTGCCGCCGAGAGCACCGCTGCTCCCGCGAGTATTCCCGCGAGCGCCTTTATTTTGCTCATAATTGATTCCTCCTGACATAACCTAAAAATAAACCGCTGCTTTAATCATATAGCATTTTGCTAAGATTTTAAACCCATATTTTACATTTTTGGTGGATAAAAAGCTACCGATACAAAACCGCGATACTCCCGTATGAGTATCGCGGTCACGCAGAGCTTATACAGTTGCCTTCAGCGGCTGAATGAACAGCCCGTGCTCGGTGCAGTACCAGATGAGGCTCCCCGAGCGGTATCGCGGGAGTATCAGCTGTAAGTCCCATTCGGGGTACTGCTTGTAGACGGCGGCGGAGCTGTCGGAGACATACGCCGCGAAGGAGATGTAGTGCTCCTTCTTCATCTCGTGGTCGGAGGATATCAGCCATTCCCCGCCGATGTCCTCTATGCGGAGCATATCTGCTCCCTCGGCTTTTTTCGGTTCGAGAGCGGCGAGCCTGTTCCCGCAGCAGCTCACGGCGGCATCGGAGGTCGCGGTGATGATGTTACCGCAGTCCCTGCATACGTAAAATCTGAGCTTTTTCATATTTCCCTTCTCGCTTTCGTTTTTATTCATAATGCCCGTCAGCAGCGTGTGTATGTCCGTGCCGAGGACGTCGGCGAGCTCCGGCAGCAGCGATATATCGGGAGCTCCGTTCCCGCATTCCCACTTAGAGACCGCCTTGCCGCTCACACCGAGCCTCTCGGCAAGCTGATTCTGAGTGAGTCCCGCGTCCGTTCTGAGCTGACGTATCAGCGCTCCTGTTTTTATCTGATCCATAGCTTTCACCTCTTGCATACATTGTAACCCGCCGCGCGGGAAAAGTCAATCCACGCTCCGTAGACAGCAGAAAGGGCTGCACGGGATATCCCGCGCAGCCCTTGGTCGCAGCTTATCTTATTCGTCCTTGCCTGTGAGCTTGTCGATGATGCCGCTTATCTTGCCGCCGATACCGTCGGCAGCCACCTTAGCCTTTACGCCGTCAACGATCTTGTTGATCTGATCGTCGGGAAGGTCAACGCCGAGGACGCCCTCAACAGCCTTGACAGGGTCATTCTTGAACTTTTCAGCGAAGTCCTTGTCGTTCTTTACCTTGTTTACGAGTTCTTCGATCTTTGCTTTGATATCCATAGCGGAATACCTTCTTTCATTAAGTATCAGCAAACGACAATTCTATTTTGTCGTTCACTATATACATTTATCATACCACGCAATGATGAAAAAATCAATAGTTTAACTGATTTTTTTCAAAAAGCAGCACAGGATAGCCCTCGTAGTAGGGCTTGACTATCTCGGGGTGGAGGTCGGCGTAGGCGAATATCTCGTCCGCGAGCCCCGCCCTGAGGAAGCCCACGAGCTCCGAGAGCGGGCGGCTGAACATCTCCTCGCATATCGAGGCTATGACTATCGCACGCCTGCCGCCGACGTCCATTATCCTGTACGGCCATATGCGGCAGTCGAAGGGCTTGTCGTCGCCGAGCATACAGCCCGTCTCAGTCAGTGCGGGACAGGTGAACAGCTCATTCTCGTCGAGCTCCTTCACCCTGAAAATGTAGCCGCCGTCCTTGGTCACAAACTCGGTATCGGGCTTGGCTTCGCGGATACGGCGGCAGAGCTCCTCGGTGAATACGGGAGTCTCCCACACGTCGTACCTGTTGAATATACAGCACAGCCGACACGCGGCACAGCTTTTGGGGTCAAGTATCTTTTTCAGCAAGGCTGTCTCCTCCTGCGTCGTTGATGAATTCCGCGACTATATAGCGCGGGCGCTGCTTTACCTCGGCGTATATCTTGCCGATGTACTCGCCGATAATGCCGAGGGCGAGTATCTGTATGCCGCCGATCAGCCATATCGAGCACATCGTGCTCGACCACCCGAGCTCGGAGTGACCGAGTATCTTCACGACGAATGCCCATATTATCGCCGCCGCGCTTATCGCGGACATTATGAAGCCTATCGCGGTTATGAGCTTGAGCGGCTTGGTGCTGAACGAGGTTATGCCGTTGACGGCGAAGGACAGCATCTTCCCGAGCGGGTACTTGCTCTTTCCCGCGAAGCGCTCGTGGCGCTCGTAGTAGACCTTGCAGCTCTTGAAGCCTATGAGCGGCACAAGTCCGCGCAGGAAGAGGTTGACCTCCCTGAATTCGGCGAGCTCCTGCAATACGCGGGCGCTCATCAGGCGGAAGTCGGCGTGGTCGTAGATGACGTCCGCGCCCATAAGCTTCATAAAGCGGTAGAAGCTCCGCGCGGTGAAGCGCTTGAAGAAGGAGTCGGTCTTGCGGGTGCTCCTCACGCCGTACACGACCTGATTGCCCTCGTAATACTTCACGAGCATTTCGTCAACCGCGTTGATGTCGTCCTGTAAGTCGGCGTCCATAGTTATCGACACGTCGCAGATGTCCTTCACGGTCATAAGTCCTGCGAGCACGGCGTTCTGATGACCGCTGTTGTGCGCGAGGTCAACGCCCGAGAACATCGCGTCCGAGCGGTGGAGCTCCTGTATAATGCTCCATGTATTGTCCCGCGAGCCGTCGTTGACGAAGACGACTTTGCTCTCGGGGGATATCAGTCCCGCGGCGATGAGGGCGGTGTATTTCTCACGCAGGCGCTTTGCCGTCTCGGGGAGCACCTCCTCCTCGTTGTAGCAGGGGACTATCATAAACAGTTTATCAGCCATTATATTTTCCTCATTTCGGGATATATCGCAAGAGAAGCAGCCGCGCGGGGACAGCTGACGGTCCGAACGTACTGCGGCGCGAAACCGAAAGTTTCGCTCAAGCCTTTTCAAAGGCTTGCAGAGTCCAGAGACAGCGTCTCTGGCGGGTCAAGGGCAGAGCCCTTGTGGGTGCTAAGGGTGACTCCCCACAGTGTGGGGAGATGTCAGCGAAGCTGACAGAGGGGACGGGCTGTTCAGCAGCCCTTAGTCGCCGTCTATGGCGGCGAAACAATCGCTTCAAATCAAAACCACCCTTCGCAAACAATCCAGTGAATTGTTTGCGAAGATAAACAGTTACAGCTTTGGGCGCACGGGAGGAAACCGCCCTGCACATTTCAGATATCTCCCAATAATTCTACCACTTTGCAGCGTTTAAGTCAAGCACTTGACAATGCTGGGCATATGGGTTAAAATTGAAGATGTGATAAGAGCCTTTAGCTATTAGCCTTTAGCCCTTAGCTGATTGTGTTCGCTTCGCTCAGAATTTCAATATTATCGCCGAATGCGATACCTTTAGCTAATAGTAAAGATACAAGGAGGCACACTATGCCCGAATTAAAACCGAAAATGTTCAGAGAGTCGGAGAAATCATCCGTCTCCGAGAACCTTATAGCGAATATAGTTTCATTCGTACTGATAATGGCGATAATACTCGTTGCCGAGTCGGTGATACCGTGGATAATGGCACGCGACAGGGTCTACGAGCGCCTTGAAGAGATGAAGAACGCGGGCTCGAGCCTCAGCTTTTCGGAAATACGCGACGCAACCGTGTCTATCTCGATGGAGAGCAAAATATTCATAGTTATGCTGTTCTGCACGGCGTTCGGAACTATCATCAGTATGCTTTACTGCCGCTACGGCGAGGCGAGACCTTTCCGCTCGATGGGCGTCACCAAGCATAAGGCGGGACTTCACTACGCGCAGGGGGCTCTCGTCGGAGCGGTGCTGATGAGCACGATAGCGCTCGGCTCGGTGATATGCCGCGTGAGCGACATCTCCCTCTGCAAGGATATAGGCTTCGGCGTGATATTCCTGACCCTGCTCGGCTTTCTTGTGCAGGGAATGAGCGAGGAATTCATCTTCCGCGGCTTCTTTATGAACACCCTCGGCGGACGTCATCACCCGTTCGTAGCCATAGGCGTGAGCGCTGTTGCATTCAGTCTTGCACACGTCCTCAACCCCGGCTACGGAGTGCTCGTATTCATCAACCTCACGATGTTCGGCGTGTTCGCGGGACTGTATATGATAGCCTTCGACGACATCTGGGGAGCGTGCGCGATACATTCCGTGTGGAACTTCCTTCAGGGCAGCTTCTACGGAATAAGCGTCAGCGGCTCGGGAATGAACGAGTCGGTGTTCCGCACGACGGCAAGGAGCTCCTCAAAGCTGCTCACAGGCGGAGCTTTCGGCATTGAGGGCAGTATATTCACGACGGTAGTCCTCGCGGCAGGCATAGCCGCAGTGTGGTGGAGACTGAGCAAGGCTCCCGCCGACAAAACCGAATAAACGCAGTCGATATGTATTGTCTCCGGGGAGAGTATCCTCGGAGATTTTTTATGCGGGAGCTTTCATATTATAAATGTTAATTGAGTTACAGGCGTCTAACTTCCTGATCGTATCGCTTAGTCCCGCATAAGTCGGGCTGTTTTGATTGTATTTGTATTCGCTGACAAAATTAAGTTAGCGCGTGCAAATATTTTGTTATTGTATACAAACTTTGTGCTTTTTGATTGACAAATCAGTCCGCAGGTGATATTCTTTAATTGTTATAAAGCGCTAACTGACATCAAGGAATGGGAGTGTTGTAATGATGCCGCTCAGTATGGCAGATCAGGAGAAGGAATGTATTATCCGCAAGATAGGCGGAAATCCCGAGGTCAAGAAGCACCTTGAGGATCTCGGTTTCCACGTTGGCGGTACTGTTAGCCTTGTCTCGAGACTTGGCGAAAATGTGATAGTTAAGGTCAAGGAATCGCGAGTTGCGATAAGCGAAGAGCTTGCAAGAAAAATAATGGTGTGAGGTGGAGAAGATGAAAACATTGAGAGAAACGGCTATCGGCAAGACTGTTAAGATAGTCAAGGTACACGGAGAGGGCGCTGTAAGACGCCGCATTATGGATATGGGAATAACCAAGGGCGCAGAGGTTACCGTCCGCAAGGTAGCTCCGCTGGGCGACCCTATCGAGGTCACCGTGCGCGGCTATGAGCTGTCCATACGCAAGGCTGACGCGGAAATGATAGAGGTCAATTGAGTCCTCTTTTTATTGCAAATAAGTTAGTTAATGCTATCAAATTGAAAGGAAGAATATATAATGAGTATTCGCATTGCCCTTGCAGGCAACCCGAACTGCGGCAAGACTACGCTGTTCAACGCGCTGACGGGCGCTAACCAGTTCGTCGGAAACTGGCCCGGAGTTACTGTCGAGAAGAAGGAGGGAAAGCTCAAAAAGCACGGCGACGTTATAGTCACCGACCTTCCCGGTATCTACTCGCTGTCGCCGTACACACTTGAAGAGGTCGTGGCGAGAAATTACCTCATCGGCGAGCGTCCCGACGCTATCCTCAACATTATCGACGGTACCAACCTTGAGCGCAACCTCTATCTCACGACTCAGCTCGTGGAGCTCGGTATTCCCGTTGTCGTTGCCGTGAATATGATGGACGTTGTCAAGAAGAACGGCGACAAGATAAACATTGCGGAGCTTTCAAAGCAGCTCGGATGTAAGATAGTTGAGATATCCGCGCTGAAGGGCACGGGCGTTGACGAAGCTGCGGAGGCTGCTATTTCGGCTGCCAAGAACAGCAAGACTATTCCCCAGCATACGTTCAGCGGACCCGTCGAGCACGCTATCGCTCACATCGAGGAGGCGGTAGTGCACGATATGCCCGAGGAGCAGCAGCGCTGGTACGCTCTGAAGGTGTTCGAGCGCGATGACAAGGTCATGGAGAAGCTCAGCGTCTCCGAAAAGGTCAGGGCTCACATTGAGGAGGACATCTGCGCCGCCGAGAAGGAGCTCGACGACGATGCTGAGTCTATCATCACCAACGAGCGCTACATTTACATAGCCGATGTTATCAAGTCCTGCTACAAGAAGAAAAGTGCGGGCAAGCTCACGTCGTCCGACAAGATAGACAAGATAGTTACCAACCGCTGGCTGGGACTTCCCATTTTTGCGGTCATTATGACGCTTGTCTACCTCATCGCTATGAAGGGTCCCGGAGCATGGGCTACCGACTGGACGAACGATAATCTCTTCGGTGACGGTTTCCACCTGCTGGGAATCGGCTCGTCGGAGTATAACGAGATCGCGGAAGAATACGCGGGCGCACAGCAGATAATCGACGGCTATGACGCTTACGTCGAGGAAAACGGTTCGGCTCCCGAGGGCGAGTTCACCTATTCCGTCGAGGACGAGGAAACTCTCGAAACAACAGACGAGACTGCGACGATTGAGGATTACAACGAGGCTCTCGCGACCGTTGAGCGTATCGGCGACGAGCCCGACCCTGCCGACTACGGAGTGTTCGTTCCGAGTATCCCCGCTATCATTGAAAGCGGACTCGACAAGGTCGGCGCAGCTGACTGGCTGAAGGGTCTTATCCTTGACGGTATCGTTGCAGGTGTGGGAGCAGTCCTCGGCTTTGTGCCGCAGATGCTGGTGCTCTTCTTCCTGCTCGCAGCTCTTGAAGCCTGCGGCTATATGGCTCGTATCGCATTCGTCCTCGACCGTGTGTTCCGCAAGTTCGGACTCTCGGGCAAGTCCTTCATTCCTATGCTCGTCGGCGTAGGCTGCGGAGTTCCCGGTATTATGGCTTCGAGAACTATCGAGAACGAGCGTGACAGGCGTATGACCATAATCACCACGACATTCATTCCCTGCGGCGCAAAGCTGCCCTTCATCGCTATGATAGCGGGTGCTATTTTCAGCGGCTCGTGGATAATCTCGGTATCGGCTTACTTCATCGGTATGGCGGCGATAATCATTTCGGGAATTATGCTGAAAAAGACAGTGATGTTCTCGGGCGAGCCCGCTCCCTTCGTTATGGAGCTCCCCGCCTACCATATGCCCACGCTCAGCAACGTGCTCCGTTCAATGTGGGAGCGCGGCTGGTCGTTCATCAAGAAGGCTGGCTCGATAATCCTCCTCTCCACTATCGTTATCTGGTTCCTGTCACGCTTCGGAACTGTTGACGGCAGCTTCACAATGCTTGAAGAGGATGAGCTCGACAGCTCGCTGCTTGCAGGCTTCGGCTCTCTTATCTCATGGATATTCGCTCCTCTCGGCTGGGGCAACTGGCAGGCAGCCGTTGCGTCTATCACAGGACTTGTCGCAAAGGAGAACATCGTCGGAACAATGGGCGTGCTCTACGGCGGCGGAGACGGCACCGTATGGCAGACTCTCGCTGACAAGTTCACAGGTATCACAGGCTTCTCGTTCCTCGTGTTCAACCTGCTCTGTGCTCCCTGCTTCGCGGCTATCGGAGCTATCAAGCGCGAGATGAACAACGCGAAGTGGACTGTCTTCGCTATCACTTATCAGTGCGGATTCGCCTATGCTATCGCACTTATGATAACTCAGATCGGCGGACTCTTCACAGGTGAGGCGAACATCATCGGCGTTATCGCGGCAGTGGCGATACTCGCATTTATGTGCTATATGCTCTTTGTGAAGAAGTACCACGAGGCTTCAAAGCTCAAGGGCGATGTAAAGGTCAAGGCGTAAAGGAGTGGTAATATGCTCGCATGGCTGACGGCAAATATCGGAACTATCGTTGTTTCGCTGATACTTATCGGTATCGTGACAGCGGTCATTGTCAAAATGATAAAGGATAAGAAAAGCGGCAAGGGCTCGTGTGGCTGCGGCTGCGAGCACTGTGCAATGCACGGAAAATGCCATAAATAAACATTCAAAGCAGAGGGGCGATGAGTTCATCGCCCCATGCAAAAATATCGTTGTTAGTATCAGCTAATAAAGGAGGAATCTATGAGCATAGTTATAGTCGGCGGCAATGACCGCATGGCAACACGTTATCAGGATATCTGCAAATCGTTCAACCACAAGTCGAAGGTCTTCACTCAGATGCCTGCCGACTTCGAGAGCAAGCTCGGTACTCCTGACCTTATGGTCGTCTTCACGGGGACCTGTTCCCATAAAATGCTCGGAGCTGTAAAGAAAAGCTCCGAGAAAAACGGCGTGCCCGTCGAGCACGTTCACAGCTCAAGCGTGAGCGCACTGAAGCAGCTCCTCACCAATATAAAGGGGAGGAAATATGTCCGAAGTTGAACGCAGAAATATTGACAATGCACTTGCATTTCACGGCGCTCCGACGCTTCTCGGAGTGAAGTGCGCGAACCTCATCTCATTTGATATGTGCGAGGAAAATATCGCGGAGTATCTGCGCGAGTTCAGGTGCAGACTGTCCGAAAACGGACTTACCGCAATGCGGCTGTGCAATTGCCGCAAGCGCACGCTCGTCTATATCTACAACGAGAAAATGCTGACCGCTTGGCTCGGTATGCCGCAGGTTCGGCAATTCCTTTCAGAGTACGGCTATACCTGCGATATGAGCCTTGAACAAAGGCTCCGCAGGCTGTCCTGCCGTATGAGCTGCGGCAGCTTCCCCCACGAGATAGGAGCGTTTCTCGGCTATCCCGTCGAGGATATACGGGGCTTTATCAGCAACAGCGGCAAAAACTGTCTGCTGTGCGGCTACTGGAAGGTCTATGCAAACGCAGAAAAAGCACAGCGCACATTCAACAAATACGATCGCTGCAGGAGTATCCTGTTCGATAAATTAAAATCAGGTCTGGACTTGTTTCAGGCTATTTCCAAGGAGGAAAATATATGAAAACAGCAGTAATCTATTGGAGCGGCACAGGCAACACCGAGGCTATGGCTAAGGCAGCTGCCGAGGGCGCAAACGCAGAGCTTTTCGAGGTATCTGAGTTCGGCGGAAATGTTGCTGACTACGACGCATTCGCGTTCGGCTGCCCTGCAATGGGCGCAGAGGTACTCGAGGAGGATACCTTCGAGCCCTTCTTCACCGATATCGAGGGCTCGCTCAGCGGCAAGAAGGTGCTGCTCTTCGGCTCCTACGGCTGGGGCGACGGCGAGTGGATGCGCAACTGGTACGACCGCACAAAGGCAGCGGGTGCGGAGCTCGTCGGCGACGAGGGCTTCATCGTGAACGAGGCTGCTTCCGATGACGATCTTGCAAAGCTGAAAGAGCTTGCTTCACAGCTTGCATAAGGAGGAAATATGAAAAAGACGATCTCACTTATAAGCGCCGCGGCTATTGCAGCGTTCAGCACAGCCTCTCTCCCTGTCAGTGCGGCTGATGGCGACAAGGTTTACGGCACGATGAATATCCCCTACGCTGACTTCTACGCGGCTGAGATAGACAGCGCGTATGATGTTGACGCTGTTTCGTCCGCGACCGAGAAGAAGTGGTCGATGAACGAAGCAGGACAGCTTGTTGCGGGCACCTACAACGACGGCAGCGGTACGATCCTCGGCGTTACATTCCCCGTTGAGGTCAGCTCCGCGGACGCCGACAAGCTCGAGGAGTACGGCTTCAAGGCACTCGACGAGAAGCCTGCCGCATACAAGGAGGTATCGCTCTCGGGCGACAAGCTGACAGTTTCCAAGCTCGTTGACACCAACGGAGAGCAGAGCGTCAGCGGCTCGGCAGAGGTGTCCACCTTCACGAGATACGGTGACTATCAGCTCAACGTCAAGGGCTACCCCGAGGAGACCGACCTCTACGGCGTTATCGTGAACACCAAAGAAGGCGACAAGTACGCGCTCCGTCACCTTGAAAACATCTGGCGCGCGGGACAGCTCTCGTGGTCTGCGGGTATCACGACCAAGGAGGGCCACGGCAATGAGCTCAAATACGACAACTACAAGAGCTCTATGGGCAAGACGGTAACTTCCGTGACCTTCATCACCCTCGACGGATACACGACTGTTGACGTCGGCGAGAATTATCTTCCCGTCAAGTTCGCAGGCGAGGTCAAGGCTGAGGATTCCACCGCAGGAACAGGCAAGACTGCTCTCACGCTGACTGGCTTTCCCGACGATTACAAGAAGAATATCACGGTCGGCGAGGGCTTCACCGTGAACGAAAACGAGATAAGCTACACGAACGCAAAGGCGGGCAAGTACACCGTCACAGTCACAGACGAGAGCGGCAAGTACGCTCCGATGTCGAGCGATTTCACACTCACGACCGATGAGATCCCCGTTAAGTACGAGGACGGCAAGCTCGTCAAGGCTGACGGCTCGTCGGACGATGATGCGGCGAACTTCATAAAGAATATCGCAAGCGTCGAGGTAAACGGAACTGCCTACAATGCCGCAGGCAAGCGCTCCGTGAAGATAATCGGCGAGGACGGCACGCTCGATTTTGACGTGAAGTCGGGCGAGAACAATGTATTCGACGGCAGCGGTAATTACACGATAAAGGTAACGGCTACGGGCTACACAAAGGCACTCGAGATCGAGATAAAGCCCGAGGCAGAGACCACAGCAGCGACGTCCTCGACCACGACAACGACGACCTCCGCGACTTCTACTTCAAAATCGACGTCATCGGGAGCAACAACGAACCCGAGAACGGGCGTCCCGAGCGCGGCTGCACCCGTGGCAGTCCTCGCACTTGCGGGAGCTGCGGCATTTGCTTTCAGAAAAAAGAATTCCTGATTTTTCCTTTCTCCTATAACAATGACCTCCGCGATGTTCTTCTGCGGAGGTCAACTACTGTAAAGAGGTATTTTTATGCTGTTTCTTATATCAATCGCAATTGCGCTTATAGTCGCATTTCTGCTCGGCAAGCCGCTGAAAAAGCACCCCGCTGTGTTCTATATCACAGCCGCGGTGCTTACAGTTTCTTCTATCGTTATCACGCAGTCGGACATTGATATCTCAAATCGTTTTATCAGAGGGTATGTCCTCGGTATCTTTACCCGCGGAGCTCTCGGAGCCGCCTTCTGGGCAGTCGTTATGTGGGCGGGAGCTCTGCCGAACAGCTCTGCTCCTATAAAAAAGCTTATGCCCATACGCGGTGAGCTCTCGATAACTGCGGCTATACTCACGCTCTCGCACATCATAACATACGGTATGATGTACATATCAAATCTGATCAGAGGCAGAACAGGCTCGGACTTCATCGTTACAAGCGCGGTAAGCCTTGCAATGGTACTGATAATGACACCGCTGACAGTTATGTCGTTCAAGGCTGTCCGCAAAAAGATGAACGCCAAAACGTGGAAGAAGATACAAAGGCTCGCCTATGCGTTTTATGCGCTGATATACATACATATAATGGTGCTTTTCATACCCAAGGCGCAGAGGGGCGCGGACGGCTATTTCCTGAGCATTATTGTGTACAGCGCAGTATTTGTCGGCTACGCTGTTATGCGAAGCCGCAAGGCGTATGTCGCGAATAAAAAGCCTTCTGCAATGGCTGCCCTTAACGTCGTCTGCACCTGTGCGATAATAGCGCCGCTTTGTCTGATAGGCTTCATTTCGCGGAATACAAGCGGCAGAGAGCCTGTAAAGGCGAACAAGGGAGCTCCCGCAACATTTACGTTTGAAGCTCCCGAAACCACGGCTTCAACATCAGCAGAGGAAAATGCTTCCGTCAGCAATACCGTATCGACGGCGGCAGCGGCTCTCACTTCGTCAACGGCGGAGACCGAATTAACGACCACTGCCGAAACGGCGGCAGAGAGCGAAGCCGAGACCGAGACCGAGACAGAAACAGCGACCGAAGCCGTCAGCGAGGAGCCTGATGAAATCGTGACCGATGAGCCGACCACCGAAGCTCAGCCTGTGTACCGCTACAAAAACGGTACGTTTGAGGGCTCGGGAGAGGGCTATTCGGGTACTGTCCACGTTTCCATAACCATCGAAAACGACTGTATCACGGCTTTTTCAGCCTATGCCGATGATGATGACCCCGACTATTTCAGCGACGCCATGCAGTATGTTATCCCTCAGATACAGCGCAGTCTGAGTGCCGATGTTGACGCCTGCTCGGGAGCGACCTACAGCTCAAAGGGTATCATGGAGGCGGCTAATGACGCTCTCGGAAAGGCTCTTTCTGAATAATAATCAAATGAACCGAAGGTACAATATGCAGCTGACAGAAACAAAGGAGGATATGTGCGGGAGTTCTTGCGTTCGTGTTTGCTACCACATTCTATATCCCATGCATTATGGCTCTTTCCACGCCCCATAAGGAATCACGCTCGCTGAAACGGACAGTCAAGGACGCGCTGTTCTGCATCCTTTACGATATCGCCGTGATATATCATCAGCTTGGTCATACCGCCGTCGATGCAGATGTTCTCGCCCGTTACTGCGGCTGCTTTGTTTTTGAAAAAGTTAATTACACTTTCTTATTGGGTGTCGGATAACAGTTTTCCACTTCTCAGGCGGAGTTTTTCTTGGGTCTGACAGGTATATTTCGTGGTGCAGACGTTCGTCGTTTATATCGTTCTGATAACCGTTTTCTGCAATAAAATTGTCCATTATTTCAACGGTCGCAGGCTCGTCATCGTAAGAGCCGTTATGCATTATCTGAACGCAAAGTCCTTCATTGACAGTCAGTAATTCCGCCGACGAACAGTCCGGTTTCTTCTTCTTTGAAGCAGTCTCAACCGCCCACTGAAAGTCCTTCTCCGTAACAAAATCAGGCAGCCTGATAACGGATATCCACCTCAGCTGTGACTTGTCTGCGTAGTCAAAAGTGTCCCCGTTATCGCTCCACCAGAATCCCTCCAGCGGCGGTACAACGTACTCAAAGAATCCGTCGATTGTATAGTCGGTCTTATAGCTCATTTTCAGAGTATAAGCCACTGCGTAAAGCACGCTTATAGCCTGTTTGTATTCACCGTTTTCATCGTTCGGGTCACCCTGCCCTCTCACTGCAATGTAGTTCATAGGCGGTATCTCGATGATTTGCGGTTTGTTCTTCGGCATATAGAATTCCTTGTATTCTTTCTTAAAATCAAACGCCATAATTACCTCCGTTAATATCAATTGTTTTCATTTTTCTCCATATACACAAATTCGAGTTCATCATTTACGGCTTTTCGTGCGAATATAGAATAACCCAGCTTCTGATAAAGACGGATATTATCGAGACTTCGGGTACTTGTGAAAAGCTCGTACCGCTTATCAGGAAAGCATTTCTCTATCTCGCACAGAAGCCTTGTACCGTAGCCTTTATGACGGTGATCAGGGTGTACCATAAGCTTGCCGATATAGACCGTTCCGTCACGTTCCTGCGCCCGCACTGAGCCTATAATGACATTCTTATCATCGACCATTTTCAGTATAATGCCGCTTCTGAACTCTTCAACGACTTCATCAAGAGTCTGTTTCAGCGGAGGAATGTCACGACTTCCAAACAAGTCAGCTTCGCTCTGATACGCAAGATATTGAAGCTGTAATATCTCTTGCAGGTCGTTTACTTGTGCTTTGTGTATCATATTATTCTCCTATAATTCAATCAGCTTTCCCGAATTGAAGTAATAAATATTCTCCTTCTTGTATCCGTATTTCGAGTTCGGAATGCTTATATGCGGCTCAAATGTGAAATAGTCCACCGACGAAAGCGGAGCGGTATTGCCTTTTTCAGTATAGATACGGTCATTCTTGTCTTTGACAATAGAATGACCGAGATTTCCGAGAAAATCAAGGTTTATAAAGCCGTGCGAGGCTATGAGCTGATTGATATGGTAATAAAGCTCCTCAAATGTAGTCTGCGGAGTTGCAAATGCGACAAGCTCCTTGTGGAGTTCCTCCTCCATAAGCAGACCTCTGCGCCATTCATCGTTGCGAATACTGTTTATATCATCAGCCACGCTTCCGTTTTCAAGTATTATCGTTCGGGCGTAGTCGCCCCAGATGTTATTGTTCTGAGGGCTGAGGTCTATTGTTATGATATCATCTGAAGCTATAATTCTGTCGGAAGTAACGTATTCTCTGCCAGAAACTGAAACCGTAGTTTCATCTCCTGCAAATACAAAAGCTCCTATATCCCAGTACCAGAACGAATCAGCTCCTAATTCGAGCATTTTATCTTCGCAAAGCTGTCTGATATCCGTGAGCTTCATTCCTGCGGTTATCTTAGTTTTTATGAATTCTATCGTATCTTTTGCTATTTTCTGTACTTCTGCGTATTTCATTTCTCTACTCCAATTTTAATATATCGAATCGCCCGATTCATACGCTTCTTTCATATTGCTCGGCGTGCCGGTTTCTACAAGGAATTGGATAACTCTCTGCCTGACTGTTTCCTCAGGCGTAACATTTATCAGCTTATTTCTTATGGGGTCAAGATAACATTCCTTGCCCGCGCGTTTATAAACCTTTGGAAGTTTCGTATAATTCTCGTCAAATGTCATAGTTCATTCCTCCTTTGGCAATCCATTTTATCCCTTTGGAGATACGTTTCTCAGGCTCGTTGAAGCGTCCGCCGTGATTTCGTTCAAGTATACAACAGATACGAGATTATCAATAATTATACTTCGCAAAGCTGAAAATGTCAATCTCTGTTGGCTATAATCAGATATAAGCCATCGTATTTCGCACTTGAATTATAAGAAATGCCAGTGCGAAACTTACAGTTTCACATCGCTGGGAGCCTTTCTGTATTTTGAGCTGTTCAAGTGCATCGAGGAGAAGTATATGCCTGTCAAGTGCCGCAACTGCGGACGCTGGTTCATCATGAAGCATACGACCTTTTCGCATTACTGTAAGAGACTTATAAGCAGCAATCCGCCAAAATCCTGCCGTGACATATCCATGCGTCACACCTTCAAGGACAAGCTCAAGAATGATCCTGTGTGGGAGATATACAACCGCGGCTACAAGCAGCACTACGCTCACTTTATGAAAGATAAAATGACAAAGGCTGAGTTTTCGGAGTGGGGAGAGTATGCAATTGAGCTGCGAACTAAAGCAGCTAACGGCGAGCTGGAGATTGAAGAGTATCAGAAGCTGATCAGAATATAGCCTAAAAACTGTTTTAACAAAGCTCTTGATTAAACCGCTCTGTTGTGGTATAATAACTACACTAAACGAAAGGAGGCGGTAACATGACATATGAACTGCGGCACTTTGATACTCCGCTAATGAGGTTCACAGCGACTGAGGATACAAGCACGCCCGAG
>Ga0129307_1000549_pt1 | contig 56346 bp, 51 predicted proteins | sample P1105metagenome_FD_94437 | JGI IMG/M metagenome (GOLD analysis project Ga0129307, IMG submission 94437) | Capybara group fecal microbial communities from Wisconsin, USA - P1105 metagenome | ecosystem: Host-associated > Mammals > Digestive system > Large intestine > Fecal | place: USA: Wisconsin... | reverse complement strand
AGGATGTGTTGTTGAAGCAAATGGAAGCAATCAAAATCCAGAAGACATAAAGAACGAAGCAATAGAAATGGTAAAGTACATGATGGATAAGAGAAATGTGAAAATCAAGGAATTGATTGTAGAGGAAGCGCATCATACCGTAAAAGAAATAGGATCTGCAATTGCTGCAGTCATTTACATTACTGATGATATTTTAGAATGATAACATAAATTTTATAAATCAAGCAAAACATAATTGAGGGGATAGAATGAATCAAGAGGATATAGATATTTGCAGAAACATTGCAACCACAGTTTTCGAAAAAGTGGAAAATCTCCTTGAAGGACAAGTTGGAAATCCAAAAGCTGGAGAATTTGTTAAGATTGGTGCAGACGGCACCCCTACATCTTATATTGACATCATAGCAGAAGATGAGGTAATCAAACTCCTTAAGGATGCTGATTTTGAGTCTTATTTAATCAGTGAAGAGATAGGGGAACTTAAACTCGGAAAAGGAAAACAGGAAGCAATCAGCCTAAGTGAAGAATTGCTTAATAATGTTCCAAAAACTAAAAAGGAAAAAGAAGACCCTGATAAGCCTAGATTCATATTCCTAATTGATCCCCTTGACGGAACAAGCAATGCAATCAAGAACATTCCCGCATATGGTATGTCAATTGCAGTGGCAAATGTGCCGGAAGGAAGAGAAGCAACATTAAATGACGTTCAACTTGGATTTGTAAAGAATTATGCTAATGGAAACTTCTATGAAGCCATTAAAGGAAACGGTGCAAAAAGAAATGGAGAACCAATGACTCCAAGCAGTGAAACTGACTTGACAAAAATAAGCCTTGGGGGATTTACCAAAAGTAAAACTCTATCCGTATCCAAATTAGTGGACACTGCAAGAAGGATGAGAGTATTAGGTTCTGTAGTACTGGAACTTGCATATGTTGCAAGCGGAAAATACGATGCGTTTCTCGATTTGAGAGGAAGTAGAATCATCGATATTGCTGCTTCAAAGCTTATCGTAGAGGAAACTGGAGCTATTGTAACCGATAAGTACGGTGAAAAGTTAGACAGCAGATTAAGCATCTACGAAAAGGCGGTTGTTGTAAGTGCAGGAAATCCTGATTTGCATAATCAGATAATCAAAATCATAAACAATGACGAATTGGATAAAATCCAAAGCGTTGCAATCGTAAGTAGAGTGGATGAATATAAATCAGTATTGTTCTCACTTAAGATCTTTGAAACATTGATTCAAAAGAATATGGAAACGGTTATTGAATCCTCACTTGCAGAAAAGCTTGAGGAAATCAAAGAAAATCCAGAACTCCACAAGATTATTGCAAAAACAATGAATGAAACTCCAGAAATTGCAAAGCACATAGAAAGCCTAAACTTCAATTACAACTTCAGGGATTATGCAAAGGAGTTGAACGAACTTAGAACAGATATGGCAATCATTCTTGGAGGAGATGGAACACTCCTTAGAACACAAAACCAATTGACTAAGGAAATACCTATTTTTGGAATTAATATGGGTACTGTAGGATTCTTGACAGAAATTGAAGTTGAAAACACTTTCGAAGCTCTTGATGCAATCTTAGATGGAGAATGGTCTAAAGAGAAAAGAACACAAATCATCATTTCCCACGAAAACCAGACTTTCCGTGCATTGAATGAAGTTGTAATCATGACTGCAAGACCTGCTAAAATGCTTCATTATGAAATCTCTGTAGACGGAGAAGTTGTAGAGGAATTAAGGGCAGATGGATTGATTATCTCTACACCAAGTGGTTCAACAGCATATTCAATGTCTGCAGGGGGACCTATTGTAGACCCTAAAGTAGGTGCATTCATTATAGTGCCTATTTGTCCATACAAACTTGGAGTAAGGCCATTTGTTGTATCTGATGGAAGTGAAATCAGAATCAAGCTCCTCAAAAGAGGTAAGAAAGCGATTTTCGTAATGGATGGGCAAATTCAAAAAGAAGTGAATTATATGGAAGAGCTTGTAATCAAGAAATCCGAAAAAGACGTTTACTTCATGAGAATCAATAAGAAATACTTCTACAAGAAAGTTAAGGATAAACTTAATGAAGGAGGATTAGACAGCATTAACAGAGTATTATAAATGCTCTTAACTAATCTTTCTTTTTATTTATTTTTAAAAAAAAAGCCAAACCCAAATTTAAATATTTTCTTTTTCTAAATCAATTATACAAATTATTAAAGATGTGAAACAATGAATGTTTTTTTAGTTGATTTGACACATGGAGGAGTCAAGATATCCTCAGAACTTGCCAAATCAGGAATTTATGAAAATGTATTTGCATATGACTTATACAATACATTGAAAAGTGAAGATGAAGATCTTTTAATCACTTATGATGTGAATATAATCAAAGATTTGGACTCATTTAAAAATCAGCTAAAATTAAATTCCATTAAAAGGATTGGAGAAAAAACTGAAGAAAAGAGTGAAGAGAAGAGTGAAAGAAAAAGTGAAGAAATAGAAGAAATAGAAGAAAAAGACTTGATAATCAATCCAATTCACTCATCATTAAACATTGAAGAATTATTGATTGAAATAGCTGATTTAATTGACTCAGATAAGGACTACATATTGAACCAATATGATATTATCAACCATCATCAAGCTACAGAACTGGTTTTATCACTTTGGAAAGAGGAAACAATCAATCAGGACATAAAGACCATTGAGTTAACTGGAGTAAAAGGAAAAACAAGCGTTGCATTCCTCTTAAAGGAAATATTTTTAGAAAACAATAAGGACACATTACTATTATCCAGTTTAGGAGCTTACTTATTTAGAAAAAATAATGATAATGAGCAAAAGCTTATTTTACAAAAGGATATCAGCATAACTCCTGCAAATATCATAAACACTATCCAACTAGCTAAAAAGATAGCAAATCCTAAATGCAGCACATTTCCAATATGCGATAAGAATCTGGATTTAGATGAAAGAATGGAGGAAAATGATATTCAGGAAGACTTTAACGAAAACCCATACACTGATTTAAATTATGAAATGGCTATCTTTGAAAACTCATTAGGAATATGCGGTTTGGCAGACATCGGAATATTGACTAACCTAGTTGAAAACTATTCCATTGCTAAAGGACAATCTGATGCAAGGAAAGCTAAAAGACAAGTCTTCAAGTCCCCATCAATTGTGATAGAATATGAAACCTTGAATGAATTCTATCCTAATGAAAAAGAGAAATGCAAAGATAAAATCAATAGCTTTTCCTTAAATGACACCGATGCAAACGTCTACTGCGAATCCATTGATTATGATATTGATAACACAAGTGCCAAGATCATTTATAATGACTTGAAAACTATTGATGGAAAATTAATAAATGGTAAGCTGAATATGGATTGCTTTGCTCCTGGACCCCACCATATCCTAAACGTTTTAGCAGCTTCAACAACTGCATTAGCATTAGGCATAGAAGAGGAAACCATTCAAAATGCTTTATCAAACTTTAAAGGAATCGATGGTCGAACAAATGTAAGGGAAATCGATGACGTAAAGGGCTTAAGAATCATTGAAGAAATCAATCCAGGAATCAATACAAAAGCCATTGAAAGTTCAATAAACATGATAAAAGACATTGACAATTATTATATCATCATTGGAGGAAAGTATGGTGTAACATGTGAAGAGATAGATGAAGACAAGCTCTCCAAATTCTTACATGAATACTTGAATCATAATCCAAACACTAACTTAATATTAACTGATGAGCTTGGAAAAAGTTTAGGCAATAAGATCAATGCATTGAATGAAAATAAGTTCAAAATAGAATATATTGAGGATTATCATGAAGCTCAAAATCAAGCAATAGCTAATAATAAAAATATCCTATTTATCTATAGATCTAATTATTCACAAGTTTCCAAACGTTGAAATTAAAATTTAAATAAAAAATAAATCCTATTTAAAAATAAAAAATATTGAAAATTTAAATAATTTTATTAAGAATAATTTACAAAATTAATATGTTAAAGATTAAAGACATTGAAAAAGTGATTTAATCAATTTAAATTCATTTTTATAAATTCACAAATTTTCATATAAAAAGCTAAGGCGAATCAAATGATTGTTGGAACTAGAGGAAGTAAACTTGCACTTGTACAGACAGACTACATCAGAACATGTTTATACAATATCACTGGAGAGGAAGTAGAAAAGAACATCATAAAGACCAAAGGGGACAAGATTACAAATTCCCAGTTATATAATATGGATTCTAAAGGACTTTTTACAAGAGAACTTGACAATGCACTACTTGATGAAGAGGTTGATTTTGCAGTGCACAGCCTAAAGGATGTGCCAACTGAATTAAATGAAGACCTTGAAATTGTTGCAGTTCCTCCAAGAGAAAGCCCTAATGAAGTGCTTATTTCAAACTACAGCTGGAGTGAACTTGAAGAAGGATCCACTCTTGGAACAAGCAGCTTAAGAAGAGAAGCATTCTGCAAGCTCAATGACAAGGACTTTGAATTGAAACCTATAAGAGGAAATGTTGAAACAAGAATCAAAAAGGTCATGGATGGAAAAGTGGATGCGACAATCATGGCAGAAGCAGGATTGAACAGATTAGGCCTTCAAAAATATATCAAAACCAAGTTCCCAACAGATTATATAATGCCTGCAGCAGGTCAAGGCGCTTTAGCAGTGATAACCAGAAAAGACAGTGAATTTAAAGAGACAATAGCTAAATTAAACCATTACTTCTCATTCCAAGAAGTGCTTGCTGAAAAGACCATTCTTGAAGAAATAGGCGTAGGTTGCCAATGGCCAATTGGAGCAATAGCTGGAATAAAAGACAACAAGCTAGAACTTAATTCCATATTGCTCGACAAAAATGGAGAGATCCTATATCAGGAAACAATTAGAGGAAGCATTAGGGAAGCTCGAGAAATGGGAAGGAAAATAGGCAAAAATATGCTTGAATTCCTTTAAAATAGCTAAAATGCTTTGAATTATATTTTAAAATATTTAATTATTTTAAGATTTTTTTAATTGAAAATTGCATTTCATGAAAAAACTTGAATTTTCATGAAATCAAAAATTTATCAAAATTTGAAAAACGGTTAATGATTCTTAAAAATCAATTTATCCTATTTTTTACATGTTTTTAAGAAAATTAACCATTAAATCTTTTTTATTTTAAATATTAGTCTATTTAATAGCGATTAACATAATTATTAAGAAAAAAAATTATATAAAAAAATATAAAATTTTAATAATATTTATAAGTTATAAAACACAAAAATATAGTTGAATAATTGGAGGAATATCTTTGAGAACTATAAATGTTGGAGTTATAGGTGTAGGTGCAATGGGATATAACCATGCACGTGTATATTCGAAATTGGAAAATGCCAATCTCGTGGCAGTGGCTGATGTAGTAAAGCCAACCTTAGACAAAGTTGTAAAGAAATATAAGACAAAAGGTTACTCTGAAATCGAAGACTTATTGAAAGACCCTGAAATTGAAGCAGTAAGCGTTTGTGTGCCAACAACCTTCCACCACGAAGTCGTTATGGAAGCTATAAAACATGGAAAACACGTTTTAGTTGAAAAGCCAATTGCTTTTACTGCTGAAGAAGCTGAAGAAATGATTAAAGCAGCAAAAGAAGCAGGTGTAAAGCTTGCAACTGGTCATGTTGAAAGATTCAATCCTGCAGTGCAGAAAGCTAAGGAACTCATTGAAAATGAAGTTATCGGTGACTTGGTAACAATTTCAGCTAAAAGAGTAGGTCCTTTCCCACCAAGAATCAAGGATGTGGGAGTGGCTATTGACCTTGCAATTCACGATTTAGATGTAATGAACTTCTTGATTGAAGCACCTGTAAAACAGGTTTATGCTACTATGAGCAGTATTTTAGACCAATCTGACTTTGAAGATCATGCAGAAATCATGATTAGCTTCGATGAAGACATTACAGGTATTTTAGAAGTAAACTGGTTAACTCCATACAAACGTAGACAAATCGAGATCACTGGTACTGATGGAATAATCACCATTGACTACATTGACCAAAGCATTGAAGTTTATGGTAAATTTGCACAAGACATTCAAATCAAGCCAGTAGAGCCATTAAGTGAAGAATTGAATTCATTCCTATGTAAAATAGAAGCGGATGAGGAACCTGAAATTACTGGTGAAGATGGACTTAAAGCTCTTAAGATGGTTCTTGCAGCAAACAAGTCATCTAAAGAACACAGTCCAATCAATTTTAGATAAAAATATTCCACTATTAATTAAAAATAATAACTCAAAGATTCCTAAAATATTTAATTAAAATTTATGATTAATGAGGTAAAAAAATGAACCAAGATCTTATTAACAGAGCTCAGGAACTTAGAAACCATGGATTCACAACTGGTGAAATAGCTGATGAGCTTAATGTATCAATGGATACTGCACAATGGTTAACATTACAAAGAAAAGAAGAGCCTGTACAAACAGAAGCTCCTGTTGACATTGCAATTAACTGGAACAGTTTAGGCGGTAGTGCAAGCAGACTCAGATACGTTGCAGCAGCTTTAAGTGACATTGCATTGAAACATGGTGAAATTGACCTTGTTGTAGGAATTGCAACCAGTGGAGTTCCATTTGCAACCATGATGGCTGATGTAATTGAAGAATTGACTGGAACCACAACATGCATTTCTATTTTCCACCCTAAAAAACACAGAACCAACCCAGCTAACAGTGATGAAGGAGCTATAAGCAGCAACTTTGGTACTGTAGAAGGTAAAAGAATAGTTATTGTTGATGATGTGACTACTAGCGGTGACACCATTACTGATGTAATTAAAGTAGTTAAGGACCATGGTGGAAATCCAATTGTAGTGACTGTTCTAATTGATAAGTCAGGACTCGAAGAAGTGGATGGAGTCCCAATCGAATCATTAATTAAAGTAAGTCAATTAAGATAAACTTACTTTATCTTTTCTTTTTTTTATTAAAAATTAATTTAGTTCTATAAAATACGAATAAATTAGATCATATGATTTTTATTATTTTTATAACAAGAGATTTTCTAAAAAAACTAGAAACTAATCTTTCCATTAGTTTTTATCATCAATATTCAATGTAGTTCTAAATAAATCTATAATCTCATCACGTTTATTGTCTGATGGAGAATCATCTTTTTCTAAAGTAAACATAGCCAATTCATAGATGATCTTATTCATTCTTTTCCCCTCATCTGTCAAATAGTATTCAGTCACTTTAGAATTGTCCTCAAAAGTCCTTTTTCCAATCAATCCATTAGATTCCAAATCCTTTAAGCAACTTGTTAAAACCTTATTGCTCAAATCAGGCTTATCTTCTTTGAACTCCTTAAACCTGTTTTTCCCAAAGAACAAATCCCTGATAATCTGAATATGCCACTTTTTGCTAAATAATCTCAAAGACTGATCTACAGGACAGATATTACCCTCTAATTTTGTCATAAAATACCCCTTTTAAATTAGCATTAAAATATTTTTTTAAATTCGACAATTTTTATAAAATTTCATAACTTAGTTCATATAACAATTCATTAAAACTATTTTATTAAAAATTATTTATAAAATTTTAGTTACTAAAAAGTAACCAAAACCATATAAATGATTATACTCCAATTTGAAGCATTTATGTTACTTTTTGGTTACAAAACCTTTATATTATGCTTAAAACAATCTATAATTAACGTTAAATCCAAAACGTTCAAAATAAAGAAAGATATGAACTTATAAAAATTTACGAGATGATAAAATGGAAGAAGTTATAAAATTCTTAACTGAAAACCCACAACAATATTTGGCAACTACCGGACTTGATGGAAATGCAAAAGTAAGGCCTATCCTTTTCTACTTTGCAGAAAATGACAAGCCATACTTCTGTACTAGCAATCAAAAGCCAATGTATAGGGAATTGGAAGCAAACCCTAACTTTGAAATGACTGCAGCAACTCCTGAATTCGTATGGATTAGAATCGCTGGAAAAGTTGAGTTTGTCGATGATTTGGAAATCAAACAAAAGGTCATTGAAGCAAATGAGCTTGTAAAAGCATTATATGAAAGTGGAGACAACCCAATCTTTGAAGTATTTACCATTGCAGAAGGAAAGGCAACAATTGCTGACTTCTCTGGTGAACCTCCAAAAGTTTATGAAATATAAATAAGCTAATGCTTATTTATTTTCACTTTATTTTTTTCTCCTATCATCAAATGCTATTTTTAATAAAAATTCATTATTTTTTCTTATCCTTAATGCTCTTTTTAATAAAAAACCTTTATTTAATCATTGCCAGTATAATTATTGCTTATTCACTATCATTTGTTTCCAAAATCCTCCCAGAAATGGGTTTGGAAGACACTGTTTTTACTGAGCTCCTCTAATTTCAAGAACAATTTCCAAGGCATTGACAAGTTCATGTATTCGTCTGGAATAAGCCTTCTCATATGTGCTCTTGCAGCAAAGTCAAGCGGGCTTAAAACAGGGACTGGATTTTCACTGTCATTTTGCTCAAAAGTGAATGCACCAATAGCTTGACATGCAGATGCCTGAGGAGTCATTATATGAGCGCTCTGAGATCTGAATGAACCATTCAATTGCAGAATAGCTGATAATTCCATAGTGTTTAGTGTGAAAACAACAGAATCCGGAATTTCACCATCTTCAAGAAACTCTATTGGCTTGAATACAACATACTGACCTTCATCATATAAAGGCCTGTTTTTAATGTTTTCATAAGCAGTATCAAAATCTGAAAAGATTCTTTCACCTTTCTTGAACATTTTCTGAGTAGGTTCAGGCATTTTTTCCAACCTGTTCAAGAAGTATTTCCCATCCTTTGCAGATTCCAGACCTAAAGAAAGGAATGTTGCTTGAAACTCTCTATCCTTGTCTGTCTTAAAGCCAGTGCCCCAACCGAATCCTGCTGAAACGCCTCCGCACGTGATATTTTCACGGCCAAATGCAGTTGTTTTTCTCTTTGCTATAGTCTGTGCAACAAAAGACATTACACAACCGCCCCTACCTGCTTTAGGCGCCAATGCATCATCTGGCTTTTCATCTGTTTTAATCAGGACAATCGGATCAAAATCACCATTTAACTCTTTAACAATATTGAACTCCATTTTAAAACCCCATTAAAGATAAATTTATCTTAAAATTTATTATTAATCTATATTCTATATAAGATAATATAAAGATTTTACTAAAAGATTGGCCAAATTCAAATCATTAAACAAATTAAGGATTTAAAAGAAGACACATGAATTAAAAACTGATTAGAAATGATTAAAAAGAATTTGAAGCTATAAGAACAATTAGTTACAAAAAAGTTACAAAAAAGATTTATATATTGCGAACAATATTTAATATAAGAAGAATGAAAAAGGAGGTAAAATATGAGCAAAACTGATAACATTATTGGAATCGATTTTCTTATAGGGGAATTGATTTCCACAAATGGAAGAATTGATGGAAATATGGAAATTCCCAAGGATTATGATGAAAAAAGAAAATTGCTTAGAGCCTTAATGAATACGCAAAGTCCAGTTAAATTAAGTGACCGATTTTATGAAATCCAAGATAAGGTCCTAAGTGAAGAGACTGAAAATAAAGATCTGATTAGAGATGAAGATATAGAGACAATAAGCAAAGACCCAAATGAAATAGGTTCAAAAATGGCTTTATGGCAAGGTGATATAACATGCCTTAAATCTGATGCGATTGTAAATGCGGCAAACAGCCAGATGCTAGGCTGCTTCATTCCATTGCACAATTGCATTGACAACCAGATCCATTCGGCAGCAGGATTTCAATTAAGAATGGATTGCTATGACATCATGACAAAGCAAGGCCATGAAGAAGCTGTAGGCAATGCGAAAATCACCCCCGCTTATAATTTGCCTTCAAAATATGTCATACATACTGTAGGTCCTGCAATTCCATATGGCAGAAATCCGAATGAAGAGGAAATGAAAGAGCTCGAAAGCTGTTATAAATCTTGTTTAGAGCTTGCAGATAAGGAAGGATTGAAATCAATTGCATTTTGTTCCATCTCAACAGGAGTCTTCAATTTCCCAAAGGATGAGGCATCAAAAATAGCTATAAAAACGGTTAGTGAATATTTGAAAAACAATCCAGAGACAAGCCTTGATAAAGTCATTTTCAACACATTTTCAGATGAAGCAACTGAAATCTATAGAAAGAATTTATTGAAAGGAGATTAAAGTCTAAAAAATGGAGAAAGCAAAAATGGAAAGGAATACAAGAAATTATAATGAAAGAATAGAAAAGCTAAAGGAACTTTTAGACAATGCAGATTACATATTAATAGGGGCTGGTGCAGGATTATCCGCTTCTGCAGGGCTTGAATATGGTGGAGAAAGATTCAGAGAGAATTTCCCAGAATTCATTGAGAAATATGGATTTCAAGACATGTATTCTCCAATGTTTTATCCATACAAAAGCTCTGAGGAAAAATGGGCCTATTTTGCAAAGCATGTATATGTAAATAATCTAGGAATGGAAGGTACAGAACTTTATAAAAAACTATTCAATCTTGTTAAGGACAAGGATTATTTTGTAATCACCACCAACACTGATGACCAATTCCTGAAATCAGGCTTTGATGAAAAGAGGTTCTTTAGAACACAAGGATCTTATGCTAAAATGCAATGCTCAAAGGCATGCCATGACAGATTATATGACAATGAAGAATTGGTTCTGGAAATGATTGAAAAGACTGATGATGATTTGAAAATACCTAGTGAACTTGTACCCATATGCCCTGTTTGCGGAGAGGAAATGGATTTGAATCTTAGAAAGGACAGCTTCTTTGTAGAGGATGACACATGGAATGAACAGAATCAGAATTACATTGATTTTATAGAAAAGGCATTGAAGAGAAACTTGCTGCTTATGGAATTTGGAATTGGCTTTAACACCCCTATAATAATCCGTTTCCCATTTGATGGATTAATGGAATCCAATGAAAATGTTAATCTTGCAAGATTCAACAGAAGCCATTTGGAAATGACTATTCAACAGAACGGAAATTACTATTTAGTGGGTGAAGAAAAAATAGGAAATTACTTGAATTCTGATGTAGAGAAAAGATATATTCCATTTAATGAAGATATCGGTGAAACATTAGACAAACTACTCTAATAATTAACAAAAAACATTAATTGAAACTCATGTAAGAAAATTTTAATTTGCCTAAATATAGACATTCAAAAAAGATTTATAAATCAAATACCAAAAACAAAAAAGACCATTCAAAAAGATTTATAAATCATAAAAACCAATGTTAATAAAAGGGTGATATTATGATTGAAAATAATATATGTTTATTGACAGATAGCTATAAGCTCACCCACCACTACCTGTATCCAAAAGGTACGGAAAGAATTTATTCCTACCTTGAAAGCAGAGCTGGTGCTGAGTTTAACAAGACTATTTTTTACGGACTGCAATACATCCTCAAGAAATACCTCACAGGAAATGTTGTAAGTGAAGAGAAAGTATTGGAAGCAGAGAAAATTGTAGATGCTCACATTGCTCCAGGTATTTTTAACACAGACGATTGGATGTACATTGCACAGGAATTGGACGGAAAGTTACCAGTTGAAATAAAGGCAATTCCAGAGGGAAGTCCTGTAAATGTTGGGAATGCACTGATGACCATTGAAAACACAGACAAGCATGCATACTGGCTGCCTAATTACCTTGAATCATTATTGCTTCAGGTATGGTATCCATCAACCATTGCAACATTGTCTGCGGAAGTCAGAAAGCTATGCAACTTTTATTTGGATGTTACCGGATCCTCAAAGGACAATCTTAATTTCATGCTGCATGATTTCGGCTATCGTGGAGCAAGCTCAACTGAATCTTCAATGTTATGCGGATCAGCACATCTCTTAAGCTTTTCCGGAACTGACACTGTCCCTGCACTTGCCATTCCTGAAAATTACTATAATGCAAATGAGATCCAAGGATTTTCAGTCCAAGCCACAGAACACAGCGTAATGACTTCCATGGGACCTGATGGCGAAATGGAACAGGCAATAAATGTTGTAAGGAATGCTCATGACGGAATCCTGTCCATTGTAATAGACAGTTATGATTATAAGAATTTCCTGAAGAATGCATGTATCGAAGGCCATGAATTAAACAAGGAAATCATAAGCTTTTTGAATAAGAGCGAAGGAAACAAAATTGTGTTCAGACCAGACAGTGGAGAGCCTGTCTCAACAACAATTGATTGTCTTGAAATCATTGAGAAAGGATTCACAACCCAAAAGAATTCTAAAGGATATAAGACATTTAATGCAAATATTGGCCTTCTTTGGGGAGACGGTTTGAATTATCAGAAAATCAGGGACATTCTCTTCGGCATAAAGACCCAAGGATGGGCAGCTGAAAACCTCATCTTCGGAATGGGGGGAGGATTGCACACCACTGTAAACAGGGACACTCAAAGAAATGCATTCAAATGTTCTGCACAACTTAGAAACGGAGAGTGGATTGACATCTTTAAAAAGCCTTTGGACAGCAGTAAGAAATCCAAAAAGGGAAGATTCAAATTATTGCTAAATGATAATTTTGAATACAGCACAGTTCCAATAAGTTGTGAAGGTGAAGACCAATTAAGAACTGTCTTTAAAAATGGGGAATTGCTGATTGATGATTCCTTTGAAGACATTAAAAAGAGAACTGAAACATATAACAAGTTTCCAGTCGATTTTAAATAGATTTTTAAATAGAACTTTAGAAGATAATTTGTGAAATTTTAAAAATAAATTCTATTTTTAGAATTTATTCCTCTTTTTTATTTTAGCTTTTTCGACTTATCTTTAAACCTGATTTATACTAATTTTTTTAATTATTTGACTTTATTAAGTTTTTAATATGCAGATCTGCCCAGATCATTGTTATTGTATTTACAACAATCTCTCCAAGGATTATTCCCCACCAAGCACCATATTCTCCATAGCCCAATACAATAGCTAAGATTATTGCAAATGCAAGAGTGAATACTGTTTCCCTCAATATTGTCTGGAACATTGCAGTAATTCCATTTCCAGTTCCTTGGAAAACGAATGTTGAAGTACAGCCATATCCCATAGTTGGGAAATAAATGACTATTACAGATAGGAATGCAATAAGCTGTGGAGTCAATCTTGTACTGGTGCCTGTGTATGCAAAAACTGAAACTATCTGAGGAGCAAATAGATAAACGACTATAGCCGCTATAAAACCAAATAGAATAGCTATTTTCATGGAATATCTGTGAGCAACCAAAATCTCATCATACTTTTTAGCACCATAATTTGCACCTACAACTGATATCAATGCTGTAGCTATTGCAATTATAGGAGTGGTTGCAATTGTCACAACTCTCCAACCAGTAGAATAAACAGCAACAGCATCAGTTGAAGCTACAACAACAAGCAAAAGTGAGAACAATGCCGCAAACAATGCATTGTTTATAAGTTCCAAACTTGCAGGCAAGCCCACTTTCAAGATATCTATTGTAATTTCCTTATTAAACTTATAATTTGATAAGAATGGTTTCAAGTAAGTGTTCCTCTTAATGTAGAACCAATAGAACAAAATGACATTTACAAGCAATAGGGAAATCAATGTTGCAATAGCTGCCCCTCTTACTCCTAAATTCAATCCATAAATGAAAATTGGATCCAATATCATATTTAGAATTGAAGAAAAGAGCATTGCATACATTGTCCTCTCAGCATCGCCTTCTCCTCTAAGGACCCCATATAATGCATTTGATAAGATAACAAGAATTGAACCAAAGGATAAAATTACCCCATAATCCATTGCATAACCAATTGTGCTTCCTGCACCCATTCCAAGTAGAATATCCTTTAGGAAAATAAGCAACAAGATTGTTGTTATTACTGAAATGATTACTGTAATAAAAATAGTGTGAATGGCCCCATTATTTGCCTTTTGGCTATTTTCCTCACCAATATACTTTGATAATGCAGAGGCGGAACCTGCACCTAAACCATTTCCGATACCCATTAGTGCAATGAAAATAGGGCTTACAAAACCAACACCCGCAAGAGCATCAGCACCTAAGCCAGATACCCAAATGGCATCGATTACACTATAAAGACTTGTGATAAGCAATGAAATGATAAGTGGAATAGACATCTTCCATAAGGCATTCTTAGGATCTCCCAAAATGGAATCCACTCCTTGAGAATTTTTTATATTATCATTCATTTTATCACAATTATTAAATAGTTTTGAATACTTAAAATTAATTCTTAAAATAGCTTAAAATTCTTTAAAACTTGAATTAATTAACTATTTTTAATTCTTTTTAGTTTAATCCCTATAAACTATATATTAATCAAAATTTATATAAGTAACTATCAAGATGTGGTATTATGGATGAAAACAATTATGTAACATTCAAAAAACAATACGGGAACATTAAGCGCCCAAGAGTAAAGGAATTATCCATCAATTTAAATGGTGTGAAAATATATGAAAAAAAACAATCCATGATAATCAATATCATAGTTCCTGTTGAAGATTCAACGAAAACAGTGCAATACTTTGAGGAATTTAACTTGGGAGAAGAGATTCAATTCAATATCGCAGGAACTGGAGACTTTGAATGCTCTTTTAGAGGAATTTCCCCAGTAATTGATAAAAACAGCTATTCATCATTTTCAATTACAGTTCAGGAAAAAGAATCTCAAGACCAAATGGAAGGTTAGGAATTGGATTGAGTTAAAAAGTTGCTGATTCTTACAAACATTATATGAAAAAACATAATATCACATTAGTGAAAAATCACAAAAATAAATTCCATCAATTTAAATAAAAATACGATTAATATTTTAAGCATTTAGTAATTAAAATATTTATTTAATCAACCATACATTTCATTATTTCATGCCCATAACTTTTTTTAAAAAATAAATCAAACCTTATCAACATCACCCACACCATAATGACAATTTTATTAAAATTTTATAAAATTTATCAAAGTTATAATAAAGATTGGGAATTTTAAAAATTTCTCAAACACTACTTTTTTAAAAAATTTTTATTGAACTATTTTTAAAGCTTATTCTTCTAATAAACATCTGTAAAAAAAAAAAGACTTTATTAAATTTTAAATTTGTTAAAAAATTACGAAATGACATCAATATTAAAATAAACTTGTAAAATTGCTTTAATTTTGTTATAATATTCTAAAAACTTTTTATAAACGATAATAATTTATATAATGAAGATAAATAAAAAAATAAAGAATATTAAGCATTATTAAGGTGAAAGATATGATTGACAAAATTTTTCAAGAGTATAAAAAGCAGGAAAAAGACAACATCATCCTGATGACAAAGCACTTTGGAATTGATGTGAAGTGTCTCCTGTATCCAAATATAAACAACGATTTGATAGTAATCTTAGATAGCGTGAATCTCTTAAATGAGGAAGTGGATTCCTTTAAGCTTATAGATGATTTTTATGAAAAGATTGTAAAGGAAGGAATATTGCTGGGCATTGGTTTTGGCAAAGCCCATATGATAAAAAAAATCTTGGAATTTCCTCTAAGCAAAAGTGAGATTTTGGATATAAACCTAAAGGAATACAATGAATATTATCCTCCATTTGACGAATCTAAAACAGATTTTGAAAAAATTGACGATGAGGGAATCGAAAGACTTAAAGTAACAAGAAATGATGAACCGAGCAATCTTGAAGTTGAAATATCTGCAGTGGCATACATCTCCAAAATAATCGATGAAAACCATAAGGAATTGAAGAAGATTCTTTTTGAAGAGTTTTTAGATGAATTTGAAATAGATAGGAAAAAATCCAAATTCACTGCAAATAAAAAAATCAGAATTGATAATGAAAATTTAAGGCCATTAATCAAATCCAGATTTTTCAAAGAGAAAAGAGGAAAATATAAAATCAAAAGGATTATCGATGACTACTTTGAATTCATGATAGATATCGGTTTGGATATAGGAATCAGAACGGGATTGAAGTTGGTAATTGAAGATATTCAAAGGGACATCATGCCTTATGAGCTATTAGGGAACTTATCTGAAACGGAAACAATGATGTATATTCAAAAGGAGCATAGCGATTATATCTACAAGAAATACGACACTGATGTTAGCATTTAAAATGAGAGAATGAAATTTATGGAATTAATGGGATTCTCATGGGGGTGTTTTAAAAAATATTTTAATCAAAAAAGGTGGAAGCATGAGCTATTTAATCAATGAAATCTATGAACTTTACGAAAAGCATTTGGAAATAACAGAACCTGTCTTAAAGAATATGGGAGTTGAAGACAATATTCACAAGTATCTTATTGATGTGAATATAGATCTTGAAATATTGCTTGAATCCAACGACATAATAAGATACGAATATGATGAACTTCAAGAGAAAATAAAACTAGCATATGATGAAATATTCAAGGAAGGAATACTCTTCGGCATCATAGTTGGAAAAATCATCAAGTTAAACAACTGTTTGGAAGATAAGGAAAAGTACAATGAATATTTAGGTAGAAACTATGACTACTACACTGAATACAGCTTTAAGATAGATTTCTTCAAAAAGGTAATTCCCCCAATAAAAATCAGGAAATCAACAAGGGAAAACAGTCCAAGACAATTGAATTATAGAAACAAAAAGTATGAAGAAAAAAGGAAAGTCAATGGAATCAATGTAAGCTGTGAGGAAATCAAGGATTCATACTACACAATCAATGAAGAGATAATTGAATATAAAAAGAGAATTGGAGAAGATGGAATAATGAAATTCCTTGAAGATGAAGGAATTGGTGATGAGATAAAAAACCAGTATTCCAACATAAACGACAACTTATTTGAAAAGCTATTTAACATTTTAGAAGTCAATCTGAACAATGCTGAAAGAGCTTGTCAAAATTACTATCGCTTCGACACATTCACAGCTCACGATATGTTTGTATCCAATATGTTTGCAAGCTTAGAAGGAGAATTTGAAGCAAGGGAATTGATTAATTTCTACTTGAAATACGTCTTCTTTAAGGGAATAGATATTGGAATATTAAATGGAAAGATGTTTTTCGTATATGATATTCAAGAGGGATTCTTGAATTACTATAAAATACATAACATGAATAGTGAAGAAAAAAGCAGATATTTGATTAAAGAATTGTTTGATTAGGTTTATAAAAACGTGAAAAATTAAAAAAAAGAAGAATAAAAAGAATTAAAAGTTAAAAAAATAAACTTTTTAAATTAAATTAAAATTATTGAATCTTTTGACCGCAATTGGTACAGAAATTGTCCCCAGGATCTATTTTAGCACCACATTTCGGACATGCATTAGCTTTTGAAGCATTAGGAGTGGCAGGATTTGCTTTACCATACTCTGCTGTTGGTTTAGCATCACCAATTACAGGACCTTTAGTGAAATCCTTATCAGTGTCAATCTCAGCGATTAAAGCTTTCATGTTTGCAATCCTTTTCTCATCAGATGGGTGTGTTGAGAAGAATTCAAAATTATTTCCTCCTCTTTGGCTCATACTTTCCCAAAATGCAGGGATTTGTTTGATGTCATAACCTGCCCAATGAATAATCAACATACCTAATCTGTCTGCTTCCAATTCTTGGTCTCTTCCAAATGGCTTTACGAATAAAAAGTCAGACCCAATGTTTGCAGCATTGATTGATGCTCTTGTAATGTCTCCTATTGCACCTAAACCAAAGATATCTAAAATGAAGCTTCCAAAGTAACCAGCAGTTGCAACAGTGTTTTTAGCACTTTCAACACTTGCACGGGTTCTTGAATGGTCAAGCAATGCATGTGCCATTTCGTGACCTAAAATGAAAGCTATTCTTTCTTCGGTATTTGCAATGGAAAGAATACCTGAAAACATCACTATTTTTCCACCAGGCATACAAAATGCATTTACTGTTTTATCAGCCAATAAATGGACATCCCAATCATAATAATCCTGAATATAGTCCATCCTGCCAATTTTTGTTAAATACGCTTCAACTGCCTTAATCAATCTGACAGCAACAGCCCTAACCAATTGACCTTCTGGAGCATTGTCCAAGACTTGAGCCTGTTGGACCATACTATAATATTGCCTATAGGAATCCTCTAGAAACTTATCATCATTTACTATATCAAAATGACTTTTGCCAGTGAATGGGTTTAAACTGCTTCTTTGATCTTTTGCCATTTTATCACCAAAACAATTAATCGCTATAATACTATATATTGTTCATTAATAAAACTTATTTACATTTAATTGAAAATTAATTTTTTAAAAAAATTTACATTTTATATCCAGTTCCAACAAACTGGGCAACTTCTCTACCTGTGTCATCTGTAATGTCAACATTTATAACAGAGGTTGTCCTTCCATCTTTACGGACTGTAGCCTTTGCTATAAGCTTTTCTCCTTTTGCTCCGCTTAAATAGTTTATGCTTACCTGAAGACCTACTGTCAACTTGTGCAGTTGATTGGACATTACGGCAAAGGCAAAATCCCCTAGAGTGAATATAGCTCCACCCATTACAGCACCGAAACCATTTCTGAAATCATCCTTGATTTCCACACTGCAAATGCAATAATCCTCTCCAAGCTCATCTAACTGAATACCCAATTTTGCTGCAAATTTATCTCCATTGAAAAACTCTCTTGCTTCCTCTATTGATTCAAATGTTGTCAAAAAATCACCTATTAAAAATGTAACATATAATTAAGTTATTAATAATATTATTATATTCAAAATCATTTAAAAGATTATTCTACTTAATAAGGTTTAGAAATTATGAAAAACAGATTATTCATCTGTTTTAACCTTTCTGATGAATTTAGCAGGGACTCCTGCAACAATGGAACATTCTTCAACATCTTTTGTCACTACTGCTCCAGCAGCAATTATTGCACCATCACCTATTGTAACTCCAGGTAAAATAGTTGCATTTGAACCAATCCAAACCTTGTTTCCAATCCTGATTGGAGCTGCAATTAGATTAGCCCTATTCTTTGGGTTTTCATCATGATTTAATGTAGCCATAACAACATTATGGCCAATCAATACATCATCTCCAATATAGATTCCACCTTGATCCTGGAACTTGCATCCTGCATTGATAAAGACATTTTTGCCCAAATGAATATTCTTGCCGAAATCTGTGAAAAATGGAGTGAAAACCCTAAATTCATCATCAAGTTCCTTACCGATTAGCTTAGAGAAGAGTTCTCTCCTTTCATCAAAATCATGAAAATTATTATTTAATTCACAAGTGATCTTTTGAGCTTCAATGCTGTAATAATTGCATGCATCAGCAGCTTCATCGTCCATAACCAATGCATCCCCCGCATTGAAGATATCCAATAATTCATTAAGTTCTAACATATATATAAATTGGTTTTAATAAAATATAAAAATTTTTAAAAAAATGAAATTTAGATTTAAAAAATGAAATAATGAAAAATAGATAATAAATTTAATATAAAAAAAGAAAAAAAGCAATAGTTTAAAACTATTAAAAAAAAAGAGAATAAGGAAGTATAGAAAATCTATACGATTCCTTGAGCGTTCATTGCATCAACTACTTTTAAGAATCCTGCAATGTTAGCTCCAACTACATAGTTTTTCTCAAATCCGTAATCTTTAGCTGCTGCATCAACATTAGCAAAGATGTTTTCCATAATGGTTTGGAGTCTTGAATCAACTTCATCAAAGGTCCAAGATAATCTTTGGGAGTTTTGAGACATTTCTAATGCGGAAGTAGCTACTCCACCTGCATTGGAAGCTTTACCTGGTGCGAATAATACACCGTTTTCTTGTAAGTATTCGGTTGCTTCAATAGTGGTAGGCATGTTTGCACCTTCAGCTACTGCAGTTACTCCATTAGCAACTAAAGTTTTAGCATCTTCTAATTGTAATTCGTTTTGAGTAGCACATGGAAGAGCAATGTCACATTTTACAGTCCATACACCTTTGCCTTCGTGGTATTCAGCGGATGGTCTTGCTTCAGCATATGCAGTTAATCTTTCACGTCTTACTTCTTTAACTTCTTTTAATAATTCTACATCAATTCCTTCTGGATCGTAAATCCAACCGGTGGAATCGGAACAGGTTACAGGTTTACCGCCTAATTGTTGAGCTTTTTGAATTGCATAAATTGCTACGTTACCTGCACCGGATACTGCAATGGTTTTTCCTGCAATATCAATGTCGTTTGCTTTTAACATTGCGTTAGTGAAGTATAATAAACCATATCCAGTTGCTTCAGTTCTTGCGAGAGATCCTCCGAAGGTTAATCCTTTACCAGTGAGTACTCCTTCGTATAAACCTTGGATTCTTTTGTATTGACCGAATAAGTAACCGATTTCTCTACCACCTACACCGATATCTCCAGCAGGAACGTCAGTGTCAGCACCAATGTATTTGCAGAGTTCAGTCATGAAGCTTTGACAGAATGCCATAACTTCTCTATCAGATTTTCCTTTAGGGTCAAAGTTGGATCCTCCTTTACCTCCACCAATTGGAAGGCCAGTTAAGGAGTTTTTGAAGATTTGTTCAAATCCTAAGAATTTAATGATACCAACATTTACGGAAGGGTGGAAACGGAGCCCTCCTTTGTAAGGCCCAATTGCACTGTTGAATTGTACTCTGTAACCGGTGTTCACTTGTACTTGACCGTTGTCGTCTACCCAAGGGACTCTGAATTTGATTTGTCTTTCTGGGTTGACTAATCTTTCTAAAAGTGCATCTTTTCTGTATTGTTCTTCGTTTTCTTCGATTACGACTCTTAAAGATTCTAATACTTCTTTTACAGCTTGATGAAACTCAGGTTCATCAGGGTTTTCTTTAACAATTAAGTCAATTACTTCATCAACATAGGACATAATTTAATCTCCATTTGTTTAAATAAAAAAATGAATTTAAGATATTTTTAAATTTGAATAATTAATTAACTAATAATTAATTATTATTGATTAAAAATAGCTAACAAAATTCAACTATATTTCAACTAACTATACTTAACTACAAAAGACATTTAACTATTTTAGCTATTTCTAAGCAAATATAAGTAAATATTAGTAAATTAATTATTAGTAAAACATTATTTAAAGAATTTAAATAATATCTTTAGACATTTCAGAGAAGATTGCACTATCATATGATAGTGGAAAACCTTTTCCGATTTGATGCCTAATTATAAATTGAATAATATTCAATATAAAGGTACCTATTTTTAAAAAATTTTTATTTACAATTCAATATTAAAGGTATACAAATTTTAAGCAATCTCAAAAAATTAAAAATAAAAATAAAAAATATCTCAAATAAAGCTTTAAAATAAAAAATATTAGTGAAAATAATATATTGACAAGTCAATGTTAAAGGTAGACAAAAACAAAAAATTTAATAATAATTAGCAATAATAATAAAAAATATAGGCAAATTATTAAGGTAAAAAGCTAATTTTTCCAATGCCAGAAATTATTTCAAAAGACAAAAATTGATAAGAAATATTTGGAAAATTTAAAATTAGATCCAAACATATTTTACAAATATTTGAACAAAATAAATTTTTTTACAATAAAAATAGATAATATAAAATAATTTAATAAAAAAATAAACATTGTTTAAAAAAATTTATGAAATAATTTCCAATAAAAGATATGATTGAATTTTCTAATTTATCGGCACTAGTCGGAAAACAAAGTGCCAACTATAATTGAACAAAATAATAACTAAAATAATAATTTTATAAACAATACTACAAATTAAACAATTAAAACTTGAACAGTAATAAATTTGAATTTTTTAGAAAATGAGGGAATTATATGAGAATCTTGATATCAAACCTAAAGGGGAAAGAACTTTTAGACATAGCTATGAAAAACAGAATCGAAAAATTGATATCCGTATATACAAACTATAACGAAACCAGCTTGCTTGATCAGTACATGATGAAGGAAAACATTAAAATCAGCACAACAAGCGCTATTGAAGCTTCAAAGCAATTAACATACATAATTAGAAATTCAAAAGAAGAGGGAAATGAAATATTCGTTGCAACTGATGGAAACTTCATAGGATCCATCTTAAACTTCGTTGCAAATAAGGAAGGGGCAGACCACATTTACTATTGCTTCAATGACCAAGCAATTCAAATGCCAAAATTAAGCATAAACCTATCCAAAACAAAAATGAAAATTCTAAAAACCCTTGAAGAATCCGAACAGACAGCAATCCTGATTGGAAAGAATGTGGGAATCTCAAGAGCTATGGTCTACAAGCACATCAATAGCCTAATGGAAGACGGTTTGGTGGGACAAACAAAACAGTATGAAAAATATTACCTTACTAATGCAGGAAAGATGGTAATTATTTAAAAATATCACAAGCCACATATTTAAAAAAAAAAGTTTAATGAAAGTTCTAAAAAAAATCTAATAAAAAAATATCCCCATAGAAAAAAGAAAAATTAAAATGTGAAATCAAATATGAATCCACATTTTTTAAAAGTTTTAATTAAATTTTAATTTGACATGACTAATTAATATTCCTCTGATAGCTAATTTTAATTAATTAAGCTTCAGCAGGTTTTCCTTTTTCAGCCCATTTTACAGTCATGGTAGTGAATGGCTGAGCAATAGCAGTCCAAATTAAACTGAGTATCCAGTGAGTGATAATCATTATTAAAATATCAACAACTGAGTAAACACCAACAAATGCTAAACCAATGAATACAAAGTTATCTATTAATTCACTGAAAGCGAGAACCAATAAGTTTATTCCAGACGCATAAGCTTTACCTTCGTTTACAATAGTAGTCAATCTTGCATTTACCAAGTTACCAATTAAGTAACTGATATAAGAAGCAATAAGAATTCTTGGAGTTTGAGTAAATACAAAGGATAATGCTGCATCACCAGTAAAGAAATCTGGGGATGGCAAGAATAATATTAAAGTAGTCATAAATACGAATAATACATCAGCAGCAATACCTAATACAAGGGTTCTTTGTGCAACTCTTTCACCGTATACATCAGCAATTACGTTAGTTAAAATATATACTAAAGGATAGATCAATACTCCTGCAGGAGTTTCCATACCTAAGAAGTTGATATTAATAATCTTAACTGTAATTAAGTTTGCAATGGTAAAAGCCATACAGAAGAATACTGTGAGTATTACTCTTTTTTCTGTAAAGTCAAAATTTAAATCCATTTAATCAATCCTTAATCTAATAAAGTTAAAATAATAGATTAAAATATTTTAAGTTAATGAAATATTAATTTAAAAAGAAGATTTTTAAAAAATAAGATATTTCATACAACATAGTTATATTTAACTTAATCTAATATAAATATATAGTATTAATTATACAGATTTTCATCTATCCGCGAAATTTTTATGAATCTAAGAAAATTTTATATAATTTATAAACATATTAATTAATAGAATTAATAGAATTAATAGAATTAATAGAATTAATAGAATTAATAGAATTAATAGAATTAATAGAATTAATAGAATTAACAAGATTTTTAATCATTATCTAATTTTAAAAACTGGGGAATTGAATCATGAGCTCCAAAAACAACCAAGAAAATCTAAGTCCAATTGAGGAAATCAAGAAGGAATACTTAGAAAAAATAGACTATTTTGGAAACAGAAGAAGCAAATACTCTCTTTATAAAAAGTTTTCAAAAAAGTACAATCTCAACAAGAGAGTTTTCCTTTACATCATCAATCAGGCTCATGAAGATGTCGGAAGCCCTAAAAGATATGAATTGAATGCAAATAGAAATAGAAAATAAGAGATGATCTTATCTAATTTTTAAAAGATTTCATAATGAAATAAATAATGTTTCATATCTTAAATAATATCTAATTTTTATATCCTTGAAAATTAAAACGAAAAATTTATAAGCCCTCATAACATATTATTATACGATATGTATATAATTACATATCATATTAATAAATTTATAATCTCCAATGAAAATAATTTATTAATCAATAATATTAATATAAGAGGATATTTGACTATCGTCTTTAATTAAAAAAGTCCTATATAAATTACCTTAAAAACTGATATTTGCTTAATTGCAATTATCTTATACAAATTACCTAAATACTATAATAAAGTACTTATTAATTTTTTAAAAAAGATGATAAAAAAATATCCTCTTATTTTAAATCTCTTTTTTAAACATAAAATAATTAAAGAAATGTCTTCATAAGTCAATTAATTATTATTTTTTTAATATTTTAAACATAAAGATAATATTTTCATAAAAAACTAAAAATATTTTAATTATTAGCAATGTTAAAAATAGTTCTAAAATATGAAAATATTTATAAATTAAAAAAATAAAAATAAGTATAGGATTAACTTCCATTGGGAAAATGAAAAATATTATAAATTTTTTTATAGTAATTTTCATTAAAGAACATAGTAAAACGGAATTTTTATGATTTATATTGTAAAAATAAATTTTAAAAATTTTTTAAAAGATTAGAAGCTAACAAACTAACTACTATGTTCTTTCCAATTTTTTTATGATTTTACTATTTTTTAAGTTTTTTAGCAAACTAATACTATTTTTAAAATTTTTACAAACTTATAAAACCGTATTTACTATTTTTAAAAAAAAAGATTAAGTTTAATCAAAAGATCATGAATTAAATATCATCAAGGATTTCTTTTGGAGCGCCAGCAACTTCCACCAAGTATTCCGCTTCAACAATATGTAATTTAGAAGGAATCACTATACAATGAAGAGGGCCACCAAAATCAAAATCAATGAGGTCTTTAATGTATCCTGCCTTTACAAGATTATCCTTTGATCCCACTCTTGCAATTCCAATAGCCAAGGTGTCTTCATTAACGAGCCCTTCATGATCAAGATTATCCTTAATAGTCATTAAATTTTCCAATCCTTCGTTTACAGTCATGTACTTTTCCTTATGAGCTTGAATATCCAATAGAACCAATGTATGCATATCCATCTTCAAGTTCTCTTCAATAGCTATATAAGGGGATTTAGGGAAATAGTTATACTCCAAATCAGGAAATGGAATGGTTGTGACCTTACCGAACTTATATGCTTGAAGACCTGAAATAGCTGGTGCCGAAGATAAAATGCTTGATCCATGAATGACTTCAAAATCAATATCCTTTCTTGCACATTCAACTAGAAAATCAGAATGAGTTGTAGCAATTAAAGGGTCTCCACCAGTAATCAATGCAACATCCATATCTTTTGCTTCCTTTAAAAAGATTGATTCCTCTTCCACTTGAGTTCTGTCAAGAACAATGATTTCCTTTCCAATAATTGATTCAATCTTTTCAAAATTAGAACCGAATAAGCGAGAAGTGAAAAACTCAGCATAAACCTTATCCACTTTTTTTAATGCTTCCACACCTTTTAAAGATATGTCCTTTTCATCGAATAATCCTAAGCCAACCAAATAAAACATAAAATCACTTAAATAATATCAATAAAATCAATCTAATTACAATCAAAATAACGAATAAAGGTTAAATTTTAAATAAAAAGTAAAAATAGATTAATAAAAAAAAGGGCGCTTAATAACACAGGCCCACCATAAACCTGCTCTTCACGTTAAAAAGCAACCCTTTTTACACCATACATCACCACTTTATTTTAAAAAAAAAGCGTAGCTGTTTTATAAACAGCTAATAATATTTTATACATAACTTATATTTAAAGGTTCGTGAAAATTCGTATCATATAAAACAATCAAAAATACGTTTTTATGCATTTTCTCCAACTGCCCTATATTCCATCCACTTGCCGCTGAAGTACCTGTAAATATAGAAACCTGCTCGTACATACCAGTCTATAAACATTGCAATCCATGTCCCAAATACACCTACTCCCATGAAGTCTGCAATCACATAGGACAATCCAATTCTGCAAATGAACATCACAGCTAAACTAACCATCATCGGCCATCTTGCATCACCAGCTCCCCTAAATGCAGTTGGCAAAGTAAATGCAATCGGCCAAATCAAGATTGCAAAAATCCCATGCCAAATAATCATTTCAGAGGCCATGGAAGCAGTTGTTGAAGATAAATCATATATCTGCAATATAAAGGGCAACAATGCAAATATAATTAAATTAATGATTAAATGAGCCAAGAAAACATTGAGCAATATCTTCTTATTATAAAACTTAGCCTGCTCATAATCATTGCTTCCGACACAACGTGAAATGACAGCAGTGAACCCAAGATTTATTGCAAAGCCTGGCAAGACTGAAAAAACCCCAATAGCATAACCTACAGAATTTGCAGCAATAGCTATTGTTCCAAAGGTGGAAACCAGACTTAAGATTAAAACCCTGCCCAATTGGAAAAGTCCATTTTCAATACCATATGGAATACCTACATCCAAGACTTTCTTAAGCAATGATTTGTCGAAGTGATGCTTTAAGGTCTTTTTGATATGTATTTCATATCTTTCCTGAAGCATGTAATGCAATATTACAAATGCAGCAAGGGCTCTTGCCAATACTGTTGGAATAGCAACACCTTCAACTCCAAAACCAAACCCGAAAAGCAAAATGGCATTTCCAATGATATTCAGAATATCACAAACGAACATTATCTGCATAGGCAAAATGGATTTCCCCAATGTTCTAAACATTGCTGCACCACAGTTAAAAATAGCGATAAATGGAATTGAAATAGCCATATAACTTAAATAAATATCTGCAGTGTGAAAAACGTCTTGATCTATTTGGCCAAAGAGGGTATTGATTAAAAAAGATTTTACAAATAAAACAAGCACAGTCATTATTATTGCCAAAATAGTTGTAAACCATATCAATTGATTAGAGGCATCACATGCCTTATCACTCTCGTCATTTCCCAAGTACTGGCCAGCAATTACCGCTCCCCCAGTAGCCAGTGCAGAAAAGCTGAATATAAGTAGCTGAACTAAAAAATCAACTAATGAAACTCCTGAAATAGCAACTTCACCAAGAGAGGCAACCATCATTGAGTCAGCAAGACCTACAAAAAATTCCAATGCCTGTTCAATTAAAAGTGGGATGAATAAGGCCAATAAAAGCTTGTTAGTAAAAAAATAACCCCTTTCATGAACCACCCTATCACTTAAAATATCTGCAAAACTTCTAATAACTTTCATAAATACTCCAATATCATTAAGAAATTATTAAATAAATTAAATAAATTAATTAAATTAAATAAATTAAAAAAATAAAAAAATAAGAATTACAAAAAATTAAGCTAAAAAATTAAATTTGATACAGATTAGGAATCCTCTGATTAATCCTTAGAAAATCCATAAACTTCTGTTTCAAAGGTTTTAGCAACTTCTGGCATTAAGCTTGCAATGTCAAGCTGTTGTGGGCATTCCTTCATGCATGCTTCACAGCCAGTGCAGTCAGAAGCAATACCTACCCCTTCCAAACAGGAATAGTTCCTATACGCATTACCAACTGCAGTGAATTCACCAACCTTTAAACCTTGAATCTTCTCATTGTTATACAAGTCAAACAATTTTGGAATCATGATATTTGAAGGGCATGAACTAATGCAGTAATTACATTTTGTGCAAGGAATTGCAATATTACTATTGATAATCTCTGTAACCTCTTCAATGATCTTATGCTCTTCATCATTAAGTGGCTTGTAGTCATCCATAAAACCGATGTTTTCTTCCATCTGCTCCAAGCTGCTTGCACCAGACAACACCATGAATACTCCATCGATACCTGCAACATAACGCAATGCCCAAGATACTGGAGATTCATCAGGATTATACTCTTTCAATTTTTTCTCTGCTTCATCAGGAAGATCTGCCAAGAATCCTCCTTTCAATGGTTCCATAACAATAATCGGCAACCCATACTTATGTGCAACTTCAACGCATTTTCTGGATTCCACACCATCATTTTCCCAGTCAAGGTAATTGATCTGCAATTGTACAAATTCCATTTCAGGATGTTCCTTCAATATATTGTCCAAAAATTCCGCATTTGCATGAGTGGAAAGACCTAACTTCTTGATTTTTCCTTCATCTTTCATCTTTTTACAAAATCCAAAGGTGTCCACATATTTCCATCCAGCTTCGGAAAAGCTGCTTACATTATGAACCATATAATAATCAAAGTAATCCCCACCACAACGTTCCAATTGTTCCTTGAAAATCGGTTCCACTTGTGACTCTTCAGTGATTAAGAAAGTTGGCATCTTATCTGCAATCACAAATGAGTCTCTTGGATAACGTTCGACAACCGCTTTTCTTAAAGCGACTTCGCTTGCTCCATCATGATAAGCATAAGCGGTATCAAAGTAATTGAAACCATTTTCCATATAAACGTCTGCCATCTTCTTAACTTGTTCAAAATCTACACTTGAGAAATCATTTTCATCAAGCTGTGGCAATCTCATCATTCCAAATCCCATATTCTTCATATTTAATCTCCTAATGCACAATAATTAATTAAATAATTTATAAATTAGTTTAATAGTTTTATTAAATAACAAAATTCTTTTAAAAATCATTAATCTTTATACAACATCTGTTTATTGTATTCCTTTTCCAATTCCAATTGTCTGATTTTCCTATCGTATTGAGCAGCCTCTTCCTCTTTAAATTCAATCAAGCCACTGATAAGAATATCAATCTTCTTTTGACAATCTCTCATTGCCTTTTCCTTTTGAATCTTCAAGGATTCAATTTCATTATCTATTTCCAAAAGTCTCAATTCACTCATTGGATAATAGCTAAATCCTAAAGCCTCATCAAGGGCATGGTCCAAAAGATCCTGCAATTTCAATCCCTTTGATTTAGCAAGGTCTTTTTTCTCCTTATTTATCTTCACACTAGTTGTCTCATTAAAACAACCCATAATTATCACCTAAAGATTATGCTAAAATCATTATATTTCAAAAATGCTTCAAATAATATGAGTATAATATAAAATCTAAAATTTTATATATATAAAATTTATGTTAAAGGATAATATATATGATTCTCAAAAAATATTTTTTTAATGATAAGATAATCTTAAAAACAATAAAAATTAAATATTTATTCAAAAGAGAAAAACAATTTAGAATTAGAAAATAATAAAATAACTATTGAAAATTCGATGAGAAAAAACTATCGATTTAAATAAAATAACGATTGATAAAACATAAAGTATGAGAAACATATAATAAAATTATCATTGATAAAACTAATTTAATAAAAGATACTATGTTAACACTAAAAATTCCAGTGCAGAATATAGAGGCGACAAGGCAAATTGTGCTAAATCATAAGATTATTGACTTTGACTATAAGATTAAAGTCGAAAATGGTTTCGGACATATTCCCATTAAAGAAGGGACAGATGAAGATGTGCTTTCAAAAGTGATGGAAGAGTGCAAGGAAGAAATCATTAAGCAAAATGAGAATTATACAATCGAAATTATGGATTTAAGCCAAGATGATGACCTCGAAACTGTAAAGAGGTTTCCAAGAAGCATAACAGAGCTTCTTAAAGACAAATTAAGTGAAGAGGAAATTGAAGAGCTTAAAAAATCCTTTGACATCATTGGAGATGTTGTCATTGTAGAGATTCCTGAAGATCTTGAAGCCCATAAAAAGGAAATAGGGCAAGCCACTCTTCAATTCACTAAACGAAAAACTGTTTACATGAAAAAAAGTGCAGTGAAAGGTGTTACAAGGGTTAGGGAACTTGAACTTATCGCTGGAGAGGATAATCCTATCACAATCCATAAAGAACATGGCACAAGATTGAAATTGGATGTCAAAAACGTTTACTTCTCACCAAGACTTGCAACTGAGAGGAAAAGAGTTCAAGAAGCAACAAATGATGGAGAAGAGATTCTTGACATGTTTGCAGGAATTGGACCATTTCCAATTGTAATAGCTCATGAAAAGAATGTGAACATCACTGCAGTTGACATTAATGAATATGCAATCAAATACTTAAATGAAAATATTAAACTAAATAAGTTAGCCCCCGCTGCTCACATCACTGCAATTTGTGGTGATACAAATGAAGTTGCATTAAATGAATTGAAAGGCAAAAAATTCGATAGACTTATCATGAATCTTCCAGGATTAGCACCGGGATTCCTTGATTTGGCTGTTTCATTATGCAAGGACGGTGGAGTAATTCACTACTACGAATTTTCAGATGGATTTTCACAAGGAATAGAAAGAGCACAAATAGCTTGTGAGAAGCAAAATAAAGAAGTTGAGATACTAAATACACGTAAAGTAAAATCATCAAGCCCTGGAATGTGGCATGTAGCTATTGATTGTAAAGTAACAGAAAAAAATAAAAAAAGATTAAAAAAAATAATTAAAAAAATTATTTAAATAAAAAAATATTATTTTTGAGGAACTACAGTATAAAACACCAAATCCTCATCACCAGCATTTATTATGGAATGAGTGGATCCCTTTGGACAAACATGACAAGTTCCAGCTTTTAAAATCTCTTCTGAATCATCACATATTGCAATCCCTTCACCAGAGACAATGAAATTTATATCATCATTTGTTTCCTGAAGATGAGGTCCGATTGATGATTTAGGTGGAATGACAGTTTGAATAAATCTCCCACAATCATTCACATCCATTTTTGCAATTACCTTCCCTTCCCCACCATTCATATTTGGAATTGTGATTTCTCTAAGTTCATTAAAATCTATTAACATTTTTCCTCACCCTATCGGAAAAAATATTAAAAAAGATCCTTAAAGTCCTTTTCTAAATTGTTTAAATCAATTACTCCTTTTTCTGTAATGATTCCTGTGATTAGGTCTTTAGGAACTATATCAAAAGCAGGATTGATAACTTCAGTTCCTTCAGGACATATTCTGGCACCACCATAGTAGATTACTTCGTTAGGATCACGTTCTTCAATAACTGTATCAAAGATGGAAATCTCCTTATCAAAGGTACTGAATGGAGCTGCAATATAAAATGGAATGTCAAATCTTTTAGCAGCAAGAGCAACCATAAATGAACCAATCTTGTTTGCAATGCCGTCATAAGCCACTCTGTCTGCACCGATTACAACCTTATCAATCTTTCCTATTGACATGAGATATCCACTTGCAACATCTGGAATCAATTTTACAGGAATTCCTTCCTGTTGCATTTCCCAAACGCTTAAGCTTGCACCTTGTCCTCTTGGACGGGTTTCATCACATATGACTTGAATATCCTTTCCTTGATTGAATGCAGAACGGAAAACACCTAATGCAGTGCCATAGTCCACACATGCAAGTGCACCAGCATTACAGTGGGTTAAGACTGTGTCCCCATCATCAATAAGCTCAGCACCATATTCACCAATAGCTAAGTTAGTGTTTATGTCTTCTCCAGCCATTGCCATTGCTTCATTAAGCATATTGTCAGCTTTCATGACTCTGTCAACTGCCCACATTAGATTGACTGCAGTAGGTCTTGCATTTTTCATCTCCACAGCCACCTTTTCCATATCTTCACCTGCAATCTGAGCAAGAGCCATACCGAAAGCAGCTGAAACACCTATTGCAGGAGCTCCACGAACTACCATGGTCTTGATTGCATCTATGACTTCCTGATAAGTGCTGCAATAGACATAAGTCAATTCATCAGGCAATTTGGTTTGATCTATAAGCTTTAATTTATTGTCTTCCCATTCTAAAGTTCTCATAATAATCACATGAAAATAATTAATAATAAAAATAATTGATTAATGAAATAAAAATTATTAAAATACAATAAAATATTGGTCTTTTTTAAATAAATAGATTATTATAAAAAATTTCATAGAAAAAATAGTTAAAAAACTAAAAAAAACAAATAAGTGAAAAAAATAGTGAAAAAAGTAAGATAGGAAAAAATCCTATTTTAAAATAAATTTAATCACTTAGAAGTGAGACTGAGGAGCATTTCCTAAGTGATGGTCTTCGTGTTTCTTACCAGGAATTCCATAAGCATCTGCTCTACATTGGGTGCATGCTCTGAATACTGGAAGATATTCTTCCACATCACTACGTGCCTTTTCAATCTCTCCACAACCAGGTCTTGGGTAATCCGCCATCTTGTTTAATGGAATGAGTGGCAAGACATTCACTAAGTCTGCACCGCATTCTTTTACGGTTTTAGCGATTTCCACAATATGCTCATCATTCAATCCTGGAATGAGAACAATGTTTACCTTAACGACTACACCAAGATCTGTAATCTTTTTGATTCCTTCCAATTGGTTTCTGGAGAGAATTTCAGCTGCTTCAAGTCCTTTGTATGCTTTGCCTTCATAGACAATGAAACCATTGATTTCCTTTAGGATTTCAGGATCCACTGCATTTACTGTAACAGTTACAGTATTTACACCAAGCTCTGCAATTCTTTCAGCATACTTTGGAAGCAAAAGACCATTTGTACTCATACATTTGATTAAGTCTGGCTTTACCTCATTGATTTTTTCAAAGAATTCAAAGGTAGCCTCGTTAGCTAATGAATCTCCAGGACCTGCAACACCTACAACAGTGATTGCGCTGTCTTTAGTTACATTCAATACATGTTCCACTGCAGCGTCTGCATCCATAATGGAACCTGCAACTCCTGGCCTGTCCTCTTCAGTATTAATTGATCTTATACAGAAATTACATCCAATATTACATTTAGGAGCGATTGGCACATGAACTCTTCCTACCTTGTCATGCAATTTTTCATTATAGCATGGATGCACTTTTGTAATGTGTGCAAATTTTGCACCTTTATGACTTCCTCCACAAGTTAAATCTTTTTTAGTCATAGTATTACCTCAACACAATATTTTAATTATTATAATCATTTTAATTAATTTATTCTTTAATTAACTTATCATTAAATTAATAGTCATTTAATTAAATTAATTTTTTCTCCAATTTTAATTTATCCCACTACAATTGACAAAATTTATTCGTTAAATTCATTTATTTACGCTTAAACTTATAACTATTGTTATTAACAATATAGTATTTAAAGCTTCCTATTTGTTTCTAACATATACGAACAAACTATTGAAAATTACGAACCGTTTTAAAAAATCAATGAAAAATTGGACAAAAAATTAAAACAACCCTATGAAAATGAAAATTTAATGATTTAAAAAAATAAATGGATTAAATCTAAAAAGATTTAATCAATCATATGAATTAAATTTAATCCCATGTCTTAGGAGTGTTCAATTCAACAATATATCCTTCAGCCTTTTCAACCCATTCATCCTTAATGAGCTCATCAGTAGCTATAACGGAAACTATATCATCACGGGAAATGTCTTTCATTATCTTGAATCCTTCAGGAACTATTCTGAATATTGCATCATAGATTCTTCTCTTAAGGTTCTCATGAGGATCATCCACTACCAAATCAGACACTTCATGCTCTCCTTTCATGTGAATGACATATCTGCTTGGCTGATGGACATTTTCTCTACCATTAGTATTCCAAAGGGTTTTTAAGATGTTTGGAAGATAATTTTCATCATCTATCAAGACAACTGTTGTATCATCCTCCGCTTCATAATTTACTTTAGCGACTTCCTTTAAGGTAATGTGCTTGGAAGTCTTTCTCATCTTTATAGCAATGATGAAGCATACCTCATCCGGATTGACATAAGCCCTCATGTCATCAATGGAAGGTGGCAAGACCAAATCCTGCAAGATTTGTCTGATAATCATATCGTAGACTTTTGCTCCTTCAGGGTCATTTGATTCAATATACATATAATCACTTCTTTAAAAGTAATAGAAAAAAGCTTGATTTAAGCTTAAATCTATTCATGTCTATTTCCCATACCAGATACAAGCAATGCTGCACCTACTGCACCAATATGCTGTGAGTATTCAGGTACGATAACTTCAATTCCACCTAAAGTTTCACTTACCGCTTCAACAAGTCCGGAAATCAAACTGGTTCCACCTACTTGGATTAAAGGTTCACGAATGTCAATTTCCTGCAATTGCTGTTCATAAACCTGTTCAGATACGGAGTGACATGCAGCAGCTGCTACATCTGCCTTAGATCCTCCAGCAGCAAGAGTGGTAACCAAGTCTTGAATACCGAATACAATACAATAGGAGTTAAGCATAGCCTTTCTCCAATCACCTTGCACAGCAAGTGGACCAAGCTCTGTAATGTCCACATCTAATCTTCTTGAAGTCATGTCCAAGAATCTACCGGATGCCCCTGCACAGATACCACCCATGGTGAAGTTGTCTGGAATACCATTGTTTACGGTAATTACCTTATTGTCCATACCACCGATATCGAGTACGGTAGCTTCACCTTTTTGGCAATCAGCCAAGTATACTGCACCTTTTGCGTTTACAGACAATTCCTCTTGGATAAGTTCTGCTCCAAATTCCTGACCCATAGTGAATCTACCGTAACCAGTAGTTCCTATACCATCAACATCATCCCATTTGTAGCCAGTTCCTTCAAATGCCTCTGCAGCTGCAGTTTGAGCAGATGCAATGATGTCTTTTGTGGAAGTCCAACCGGTTCCGATAACCTTGTTGTTTTCCATAAGAACCGCTTTTGTAGTTGTTGAACCTGAGTCAAGTCCAAGGGTAAGGCCTTCTTGCTTTTCACGAGCAAGAATGCTTCTACGGGTAACAGTGGTAGCCAATGCTTCCATACGGATAAATAGCTCATCAGCTTTTGTCCTTTCAGTGAAGGAATATGTTACTACTGGAATACGTGTATTGTTCTGGATGAAACGTCTTACTTCGTTTCTGACCAATGCACCTTCTGCACATCTGAAACAAGTTGCAATGAAAACCGCATCAGGCTTGCACTTTCCTTCTACAATAGACATTGCCCTTGCAATCATAAGCTTTAAGCTTGAACTTTGAGCAGAGAAACCGAATTTCTCATAAGCTTCATTAATGTAATCCAAATCAATTTCAGGAAGAATAATTTCAGCTCCAAATTTTAAAGCTGCCTTTTCTATTTCCTTTTGGATACCACTATATTCGGTACCGCAGGAAACCAATGCAATCTGTACCATATTATTTTCCTCCTTTATTTGCAATTGGTTCGCCTAAAACATCACTGTCTCCTTCCAAGTCTCCTCCACCTCCAGGCAAGGAATCAAGGAATTCCATGATTTGATTTACCATAAGCCTTGTTCCATCCTCATCATCAGGGTAAGTAACTTCCAAGACAGGTATGTCTTTTTTACGTAAACAGAAAATTGATAATTCATTTGTTCTTGCACACCCTACACAACCAAAACCAAATGGGGCACCATCAACAATGATTGCTGCTTCTGCCGCATCTATAAGAGGTCCAATAATGGACATTCTTCCACGAACTCCTGAAGGCACTTCAATAGCGGCATACTTTAATCCGTTAATTGGATCTTCTTCTGTAATGTTCATTGGAGGAGAATCAATCTCCGGATCCTTGATCTTTTGTCTAATTTGTTTTTGAAGAGCTAAAGGAGTGTGACCTTTTCTCTCAATCAAGTCAGCTAGAACCAATGAATTTGGTGGATAAATAGCTACTTTTACCATAATATCATCCTCTTAATATAATCAAAGAAAACTTTTTGCAAACAATCCCATTTAAAAAGTTTTCTTATTATTTATCATCCTCTCTTTTATTTTCTTCTTCTTCTAAAATCTCTTTGAAGTAATCAACAGAAACAGGTTCTTTCTTTTCTATTTCCACATCTCTTGGATTCTTTAAAGCTTCTCCAACATAATCAAGAATTCTGAATTCCTTTTCCATTTGGTGGAAACCTTCTCTTGGTCCGTATCTGTGACCTCTGCATCTTCTTGGGTCACCTGGAGCAAAACCTCTTTCCTTTGTAAAAATTCCATATGGGTCTAATTTACGGAGTTCACGAATAGCTTCTCTCACATATTCATCCTTTCCACTAATCATAGCCCCATAACAAGTCCATTTGATTGTAATAGGCAAATTCAACATATGGAGGAAGTTCACTACCTCACTTTCACTTACATTTGCCTTTGAACTTAAAATGATCATCCTTGTTGAAACTTCAGGATCCATATCCTCTTTACCTAAATCTGGAGTTATACATAAATTTGCAGGCATAATCATTCCTCCTCATCATCATAAACTTCGTGAATATAAAGAGTGCTTCCGTCTTTAAGCTTGTTCAAGCCTTCAATGTTACCAACAACTTCACCGACAACATTTGTAGCTGAGAAAGGCTCACCAGTAGGTCCGAAATCCGTGGTGTCAATGGTTCTTATACCAATAAGTCCCACATTCTTCTTGGACATGTTTGTTACACCTATCTCTCCAGCCTTCATAATATCAGTTGGATTGTTTTCAGGAATAAGTCCCTTGGACTCATCGTTATCACCATTGAACATGAACATGTTCATGTCAGGAACTGCAAAGTAAACCTTCAATGTTCCAACAGGCTTTTCTGCCAATCCAGTGATCTTTTCCAAGTACCACCTGGTTCTTGGAGCCTTATCGGTTAACTTGACTTTCAAGAGCTCATCACTTGCAAGACCAAAGGTAGTAACTTCACCAGATTCTATGATGCCAACAGTGCTCTCAGGTTCCTGAGTCACGACAATCGCATCATCATCCTCATTGCCAGTTCTGATATGCTTGATGCCTAATGATGCAAGTTTTTCTTCTGCCTCTTTTTGAGTCATCATCATAAGCATGATTCTGTCAGGACTGCTTCTTACAGTAACGAAATCCCCTTCTTTTGCTATATCAAACAATTCCATTCCTTGCTTGACGGTAGCTAAATTGGTGTGGGTTTCAGCTCTTACTCTGTCTTCTCTATAAATGTAAACTCTACCTTTACCGAATCCATCATTTCTCAAGGTAACTGTTCCTCTTTTACGTTCAGTGATCTCTTCCTTCTCCTTAGTTAAACCAGTCAATTCATAGAACCCTACAAATGAGTTGGATTCAAAGCTGACCTCAATCTTGTCATTTCTAATGAGTGAAAACAAGTGTTCAACAGATTTAGGGGAATTGAAGTTAGGTTCAAAAAGAACATAGGTGAACAATTGATTTCCTTCCTCCAAGACTTCATCCAAGTTTGAACCGCCAGTGCTCTCTCTAACTGTACTGCGCTCAATTACAGGTTCAATAGCTAGGATTTCATCATCATCAGTAAGGGAGAACAATGTTCTTCTTCCACCTATAACCCTTGCAAAGACTCCACGGTCACTGTATTTTGGAACACCGTAAACATTCTTGTGGTCATCCTTGACAAAGATTATATGAGTGGCCTCAGCAGAGAATCCAGATAAGCTAATCAAGACCTCATTGTCGAAATATGCAAATTCGTCATGTGAAGGTTCAAAATTAGAGCTTACAGGACCTATAGCCACTTCATTAGATGTTTCCCAACGAACATTATTAGAGATAAACTGAGAATAGTTTTCCTTGAAGAAATCAGTTAAAGGTTGTGATTTTTCAGAAACTTCCAATTCAATGAGAATACTTCCTTTAGGTGTTTTTATCTTATATTTAAGGATATTGCTTTGTATTTCGCTTTCTCCTTTGATAAGACAAACGATACTTCCTTTCTTGTAAGGAGCATTTGAGATTTCAATTGCATCCTTAATGGTAGAACCTTCAGGAATATCCACATCTTCTCCATTAATTTTAATTAGCATAGGCTTGCCTCTTTATTTATAAAATAATAATTATTATCTAAAGTTAAAATTTGACAATATTATAAAATGAGAGTAAATTCAAAATTAAAAAATTAAAAAATACCTCAATTTTATAAATTAAATATATTTATATTATTAATAATATAAAATAGTTTTTAAATTAATTTTAATAATAAAAATATTACAATGAATATTAAAAATCATATTTAAAAAATGAAATAAAAAAAGAACTAAAAATAATAAGAATTTTTTAAAAAAATAGGAAAAAGTAAATTCTATCTATTCATAGAATTTACCTAAGAAATCTTTCATTCTTTGGTTGTCTGATGAGAATACCTCTTCAGGTGATCCTTGCTCTACAATGACTCCACCATCCATGAAAATGATGGTATCAGACACATTACGAGCAAAGTTCATCTCGTGGGTAACAATTACCATTGTCATACGCTCTGCAGCCAAATCCTTGATTACCTGCAAGATCTCACCGGTAAGCTCAGGGTCAAGTGCAGAAGTAGGCTCATCAAAAAACAGAATATCTGGATTCATGCATAATGCCCTTGCAATGGATACCCTTTGCTGCTGTCCGCCAGAAAGTTCAGAAGGATAAGCATCTTCCTTATCTTCAAGACCCATCTTTTTTAGCAAGTATTTTGCATGAGCATAAACCTCATCCTTGTCTCTTTTTTGAACCCTTATAGGAGCATTTGCAATATTCTTCATTACAGAATGATGAGGGAACAAGTTGAAGTTCTGGAACACTAAACCGAATGTTCCATCAAAATTGATTTCTCCACTATCCTCAGTCTCCAAATCAGTAATGCATCTAAGCAATGTGGATTTACCTGATCCAGAAGGACCAATAATGGATAACACTTCTCCCTTTTCAACATTGAAAGAGATATCCTTTAATACTACATTGTCACCAAAACTTTTCTTAAGATTTTTAACTTCCAATAAACTCATGATATCTCTCCCTATGTATCGTAATAATCCAATCTCCTTTCAAAGCGTTCCATCACAAATGCTACAATCGCATTGAATACATAATAGAAACCACCAGCAATCAGCAATGCTGAAATGGATGCTTCAGCTGCTGCAATCTGTTTTGCAACAGTGAACATTTCCGGAATAGCAAGCACAAATGAAAGAGAAGTGTCCTTTACTAAAGTAATGACCTCATTTGTAATTGAAGGAAGCACTATTTTGACTACTTGAGGCAAGATAATGATAAAGAATGTCTCTAACCTATTGTAACCCAATACCTGTGCAGCCTCATACTGACCATTTGGAATGGATTCGATTCCACCACGGAAAATTTCTGCAAAGTATGCTGCATAGTTGATGGTGAATGCAATGATAACTGCAATCATCCTGAAATCCCTTGAAAGGGTCATGCCGAAAATATAGTATGGTCCAAAGAACACCACAATCAATTGCAGCATCAATGGAGTACCTCTCATGATTGAAATATAAGCTTTCATAAACCATTGCAATGGCTTAAAACTGCTCATTCTTCCAGCGGCCACTACAAGACCTAATGGAATGGAAAAGAGTAAAGTAAGCAAGAATATTTCAATGGAAGTACCCATACCCCACATCAATTCTTCAATAATTTTACTTAATAACATTTAGAATTCTCCAAAATAAATATAAATCACTAATAAACTTAAATAAATTATTTAAATGAATTTAAACAGAAATAGGCTTTTTAAATAATTTATTTAAATTTACTAAATTTACTGATTTATAAAGAATAAAAAAAAGTTTATACATAATAAATTATGCATAAACTAAGAATATATCGCTTATTTTTGAATAAGAGAACCTGGAACACCAAATTCATCGTATTTTTGTGCGATTTTTTCAACAGTTCCGTCTTCAAACATTTCGTCTAAAGTAGCTTGGATTTGGTCTTTTAACTCATCATTACCTTTTTTGAAACCTACACCATATTGTTCAGAAGAGATTTCTTCATCTAATATTTTGTATTGGTCGCTGCCTTTTTGGCTGATTTGGTATTGAGCTACACCAATATCGATTGCAACTGCGTCACAAGCACCGGATTCTAAGTCCATGAATGCGGTGTTATAGTCAGCAATTTGAGTTAAGGAATCAAAGGTGTCTGCTAAAGGTTTTTGATCTCCTTCAAGAGCTGCTAATGCAGAGGAATCTTTTTGGGTTTCTACGATTTTGCCTTCTAAGTCATCTAAATCGTCGATACCGGAATCAGTTTTTACAACAATAACTTGTTTGTTGTCAATGTATGGTTCAGACCAGGTGTAATCGTTTTCTCTACCGTTGATGGTAAATCCGTTCCAAATACAGTCGATAGAACCAGAGTCTAATTCACTGTCTTTAGCATCCCAGTCTATTGGCTGTTTTACTAAAGTCCAGTTATTTCTATCACAGACTTCTTGAGCTAAGTCTAAGTCAAATCCAACATATTCCCCACTGTCATCTTTGTATCCGTAAGGAGGGAATTCTGCGTCGAAACCAACAACTAAAGTGCTGTCATCGTTATCAGTAGCTGCTTCATTGCCACCTAAGAAATCAAAGAAACCCGCGCTGGAAGCACCGATTAATAAGAAGACTAATAATGCAGCTCCTAATATAATTCCTATTTTTTTATTCATATTTACACCAAATATTTTAATTTATAATATATTATAAATTAGATAAATAAAAAAATCTAATCTACATAGTTATTTAAGAAAATCATATTATATAAAATAGTGTCATTTAATCAAAAAAATATTAAAAATAGGGCCAAAAATGCAAGTTATGACAAATAAAAGCAAAAAATAATAAATATTGTTTAAGATTTAATAAATTAGAAAATGAATAATTTTTAATAAAAATTATAAAACAATATGATAAAAATTTTCAATAAAAATAGAAATTATAGTAAAAATCTGTTTCATATAATAAAAACAAAAGAAAATGTTTGGAAAAATGAAAATTTTAAAGGGCAATGAATCAAATAAAAAGAAAATAAAGAATAATTACGTCATTATAAGCAAAATAAATAACAATTAATTAAAATAATGAAAAAGTTAAAAAAATAGGATTAAAAAAATATTAGAAAAAATTAAAAAAATATTAGAAAAAATTAAAAAAATAGGATTAAAAAAATATTAGAAAAAATTAAAAAAAATTGAAATCGAAAAAATAAATTTATTCATTCATTTTCAATACAGGATTCTTTTCCTGAGAGAATAAAACTGCTCTTTCATCGCCATGTTCCAAATAAAGAACTTTCTCTTCTATCACATCACCAACAACAGCAACATCAAATGAATATGGAGTTAAAGTATCAATGATCTCTTGGCAGTTTTCCTCTTTGGCAGTCAATACAAAAGCTGCTCCAGGATAAGCCCTTAACCAATCTTCCCAAGAGACATCCGGATTTCTTGGAATCAAATCAAGGTTAACGCAAGCACCTACACCAGATGCCTCAAGAAGCATCTCTAAAGTGCCTAATGTTCCGGGATTACTGATATCCTTTCCAGCTGTAGGAAGATGCGCTTCTGCAATTTCCTGCATGACCTTTATTTGATCTTGAACCAACTTGTCATCCTTTTCATAGGTAGTGTCCCAATTTAGAGCAAATTGGGGATGTTGCCTTCCATCAGTATCAATAGCTACAATGACCTTATCGTCAACACTTGCACCTGCAGAAGTTATCAATGAATCCTTCTTAGCAATCCCTGCAATAGCCACATCCAATGAATTGAATTCAGAATCAGGGTGAAGGTGTCCACCAACCATAGGAACATTGAACTTCTTGCATCCATCCACAATTCCTTGAAGAAGATCATCATAGATTTCATCATCGAAAATGGACATTGTATTTACCATAGCTATTGGCTTTCCACCCATAGCAGCAATGTCATTAACGTTTACAAGCACTGAACAATAACCTGCCCAATAAGGATTTACACTCATCAATTGCCCCCAAATCCCATCGGCAGCAAGCAATATAACCTGATTGTTTCCAATGTCAATAGCTGAAGCGTCATCTCCAAAATCAAGAAGGACTTCACCGGAGATATTATAAACTTCACCTAAGGTTTTTGTAACTTTTTCAATGGAATTCTTACGGCTGACTCCTACAAATTCCTGAAGTGATTTAACAAGTTCTTCAAAATCCATCATTACACCTTTAATAATAAAAATAATTTAAATAATTGAATTTAAAATAATTGAATTGAAATAATAATTGAATTGAAATAATAATTGAATTTAAAATAATTGAATTGAAATAATAATTGAATTTAAAATAATTGAATTGAAATAATAAAATAATTTTAAGAAAAATATTTAAAATTAAATCAAAAAGTTAATCCTGTTTGTTTTCATCCTCTGACTGTTCAATAGACTCTCCAAATTCCTCTTCAATATATTCAGCCCATCCATCAGCATCATCTGCCTCTTCATCAACAGGCACTTCCTCAACAGACTCTTCTGGAGAAACCTCATTTATATTTTCATCCAAATAAACCTCTTCAACAGGAACATCTTCATAAATGACTTCCTCATCATGATCAACATAGATTTCCTCAACTAAATGGTCATCGCTATCATGCTCAACATAAATCTCCTCAACAGGAGAATCAACTACATCATGCTCAACATAGATCTCCTCAACTAAAGGTTCATCTGCAGTTTCTTCAAATGGAACTTCATCATAATAAATTGAATCCTCTTCATCAGGATAAACTTCATCATCGAGATAAATCTCTTCATCGAAATAGACTTCCTCGTACTCAGCGGAGCCATGTCCAACTAACAGTTCTTCAAGTTGAGCATCTGAAAGTTCCTCAAAATCATCATCGGTATATTCCTCTTCAAGTGGAGAATCATAATTTTCATCCAAATAAACTTCTTCCCCTTCCTCAAAGGACTCATATTCAAATCCATCAATAAACTCATCCAGATTTTCCACAAGCTCAGGATTCTCATCAACAACCTCCTGATAAGAATCAATTACATTATAATGGCAATCCTTCTCTACAAAGCTTGGAACGATGTCCTTTACTTTCTCAATAAGATGATCCTTGAAAACTTTGAAAATAACTGTTTTAAATTCCTCAACGGAATTGGCTTCCTCATCAAAAGGCATTTCAAAAGTGTCCTTTGACATGAATATTTCCTCATTGATGTATTGGCCGACAATATCATCAAAACCGGAAGCGACTTCAATGAATATTGATTTTTCATTGACAAAACCATTTTCAACAACCTTATCCAAATCCCCATCAATGATACCAATGATTGGGATATTGAATCTGTACAAAATGTCGGAAGCAACCAATGAAGTGTCATCACCAATTGTAACAACCAAGTCAAAGTCCTTGAATTTGTAAATGTCATAAGCGGCATGGTCCACATAAGCCACTTTAAAGGAATACTCATCCTCAGAAATTTCACCGGAATAAAGATTTCTCTCAGTATCCTTTACATAAATATCATTATGGGATAATATCCTCGGATTAACATCTTCAGATTTTCTAAGCAATCCTGTTTTCACAATAATCCTTTCCAAATCAACTGGCCCTAATTTTTCCAGACCATGATATTTTATGGTTCCATTGAGAATGTCTACAATCATTCCATCACGGGCAATCAGGACAATTGAATCTGAATTGGAATAGCCAACAACAATTCCATTAATGAAGATATTCTCATCAGGGCTTACACCATGAATCTTACGGTAAGTGTAATGGTTGCTTTCATAATCATCATAGGATTGCAATAGCTTTTCAATGGATTTCTCATCTTCGCTTTCCTGATTGTTTGAGAAATAGTCTGAAACAACTTCTTCAGGTGTGACTTCAATTAAATCCAAAGCTGCCTTTAAGCCATCGAACAATTCTTCAAAGTTAAATGAAAGGGATTCAATCATGTTCTTATCGCCTAAACCTAAACGTGCCCTTTTGCTCTTTTTGCTTTTAGCCAATTGCTCGTTTAAGATTACATTCCAGCTGATGATTGCACCATCTTCCTCTCCAGGCCTTTCTATCTGAATAACCGGAATGCTTGATTCATACAATGGTTTATGATTGGTAGCCAAGAAATCCTCATTGGAAATCTGTTTAAAATAATGAGTAAACACTTTATACCCAAAAACACGTCCAGTTTCAGGGGATTTTCCATAATTCAATAGGAAAATGACATCAACATGTTCCCTATTGAACAACTCCAATGATTGACTAGGCAATAATTTTAATGATATGTCAATGATATCCTCCAAACCAGCATCAATTACTGCTGTTCTGCCCATTGTTCCGCCTAAACGACAACGGACATTACCAAAATTAGACAGAATATCAATAATCTTTTTGGCCCAACCTGAATCAACTATTCCTGGACCATGTACAACAACACCAATCTCCATATTCACACCAAATACAGTTTAATAGGTTTTTATTCTTCTTTTAAAAACTTTAGACCCACATATTTCACAATCATCGAAAGGATAATCTGCATCAAACTCCTTCTTGCACCCTTCACATGTTTTAACCCAATTGTATATTCCCTTTATCCCTTCAGTAATTATGCTGCCATATGGAATATCAATGATTTTCAAAACATTCTGCATTGAATAATCATCAGTTAAAACCTTAATGTTTTCATTTTCACTCTTTAAGTCTAAAGCTAAAGCCAATAGTTTTTTATCCGCTTCGGATAAACGCAAGTCATCTCCAGATTTGGAGATTATTTCATTCAATTCTTTAATAAACTCCTCTTTTGGCTCTTTTATTATTATTTTTCCTTCTTCAATAGCTTGATCTAACAATATCTTGGATTTCAAGTCCTTAACTTCATCGGTTATCTCAGAAACAGTGAAGTTAAATTGGCTTTTTGGTTCAAAGCCATTGATAAATGCAGATGCATCCAAGATATAAAATAAATCATTCATGATAAATATATTTATATTTTATATAAATAAACTTAATGATATTAATTTATGAAACTCTAACCTATGAAACTGCATATAGGGGCATTGAAGTTTAATGAAAAATTCAATAAATTATAAAAAATATTTTATATGAAATTAATAAAAATTAATATGAAATATATCAATTTAAAAAAAAACTAAGGAATTTTATTAAAAACAATCAAACGGAAGTAATCTTATGAAAAGCAAAACTATGGAATTGCATAAAAAGAAAGCACCAATAAAAGTATCTTGTGGTGTAATCACTCTCAGCGATAGGTTTTCCAATGACAAGGAAGGGGAAGAAAAGGACTTATCTGGAAAATACTTAAAAGAGGAATTGGCTAAAAAATATGACGTTGATGCTTACGCAATTATTCCTGATGAAATGGACACCTTAAGAAACACTATTGAGGAAATGATTGATAACGGAATAGAGGTTATCATAACAACTGGTGGAACAGGACTTGAATCAAGGGACATAACAATCGAAACAATAGAACCTCTCTTTGAAAAGGAAATCAAGGGATTCGGGGAAATATTCAGAGCCATCTCATATGAGGAATTAGGAGCAGGATCATTATTGTCAAGAGCAACTGCAGGAATCTACAGAAAAACCATGATATTTGCAATGCCTGGCTCTCCAAATGCAGTGAAGACTGGTCTTGGAATCATAATTGATGAACTAGGTCACTTGAAAAAGCATGCCACAAAATAAGATTTAGATATTTAATAATTTTTTTAAAAAAAAAAGTTGAAAATAAGTTTAAATAATATTTTTTTAAAATAAGTAAAAAATTAGTTTCCAAAAGAAATAGATTATCTATTTCTTAATGGAATCACTATTAAAAACAATAAAGACAATAATAATACGCCAATAGGATTTCCCGCTTTAGGACTTAAGTCACTACTATTTTGAGAATCATCATTTGAATTTGATGCCATTTCACCATTCATACCCTTTGCACTTGAAAGATCTAAACCTGCAGATAATGCTGTAAACTCTCCATCAAATTCACCATCGAATTCTTCTTCCTCTTCATCAGAATCATCCTCATCAGAATCATCCTCATCAGAATCATCCTCTTCATCGTCTAAATCATTCTCATCATCCGGATCATCATCCAAATCTTCATCCAAATCTCCATCTGAATTTTCAGAATCATCATTCTCATCGCCATCATCAAGCTCAAAATCATCTTCATTATCTTCACCGAAATCATCACCATCAGAAAGAAGACCATCATCAGTTCCTGCACAAACAGAACCAATAGCTACGAGAAGAACTATAAATGTAACTATCATTAAATTAATTATCTTCATATTGACACCCGAATAAGTTATACTTAATTTCAATTATATCTCTATCAATTATAAAATATATACTTAATCAAATTAACATTGGAATATTTAAAAAAGATAAAAAAATAAAAAATGATAAAAAAGAAATGAAAATAATTTAAAAAGAATGAAATAAAATTAGAAAAATGAAAAAATAAATAATGAAAAAAATAGAAAAATGAAAAAAAAACAAATAATGAAAAAATTATCATTATTTAAAATCAATTATTCAAAAAATTCGCTTACGGAAATTAATGGTTCAAGAGTGATTCCTTCATTTGCAAAGGTCTCCATTGCACCTTCTTCCCTGTCCACAACAACAAATGCTTTTTTAACTACTCCACCATTATCAAGTATTGCATTTATTGCTTTTAATAAAGATCCGCCAGTGGTAGTAACATCTTCAACAAGGATTACATTGTCACCCTCAATCAAATTTCCTTCAATCAATTTTGAAGTTCCGTAACCTTTTTTCTCTTTTCTAATCATTAAGAGAGGTTTTCCTGATTCAAGTGAAACAGCAGTTGCTATAGGAACAGCACCTAATGCAGGACCTGCAATCTTATCAATGTCATCATCAATCTTCTCATTGATCAATTGAGCTATAGTGGACAATATTACCGGTTCAGTGATGGCTCTTTTCATATTGACATAATAATTGCTTTTCTTACCGGAAGCCAGAGTGAAATCTCCTTCTTCAAACACCTTGTTTTCCTTTAATATTTCAATCAAATACTCTTTTGTAACCATTGAAATCACCTTGTAAAAAATGAATTATAATTGACTTTTCAAATCTTCGATTTCCTCTTCCATTTGAACAAGGTCTTCATCAAAAATGTCTTTTAAAATAATCTTGTCTCCGATTTTGCTAATCATGTCAAAAGGAATTACCAATTCACTTTTACTGATGTTTAAAGATTCTTGAATTCCTCCTTTAGAGACTATAATGGATTCGATGAAATTATCTTCCAGGTCAACCTCAACATCAACAACTTTTCCCATACTCATTATGTCGTTGCCTAAAACCTCTTTACCGACTAATTCCTTAACTATTCTCATAAAAAATCTCTCCGAAAATAAGTTGGATAATAATTTAATTGAAATTTTTATATTAATAAACAATATTCTTTTTATTTTAATCAATTAATAAATATTTTGAAAAAATGAATGAAAATAAAAATGAATGAAGATGAAAATAATTATAAAAAAGTTAAAAAAAAGCAAAAAAAGTAAAAAACAATAGAAATAAAAAAATAAAAAATAGAAAGATAAAAAGAAAAAGATAAGGATTAAATTAATCCTCACTATTCCATTTTAATGCGCCATACACAATACAAATCAATGTAATTAAAATTATTAATACATAAGCTCCCCAAATCCAAGGATCTTCAATTCCTAAAACCATCATAATATCACCTATTCTTTAGAAATCCCCTCAAAGGATTTGTTAAGGACTTTTTCATCAATTGGTTGTGTAAGCAAACTTACTACAATAGTAAATATTGCTGAAACAGGTATAGCAAAAATCATTACATCAATTGTATACCAAGGCATGGTATTGATTAACATGTCTACACCGAATATGAATTTACAAATACCGAGACCTGTTGCAGTTTTCTTAAATACGAATACAAGCAAGAATAAACTTGTTAATGTACCTGATAAAAGTCCTGCAATTGCACCTTCCTTAGTGGTGCGTTTCCAGAACAAAGCTGCACAATAAACCGGCAAGAATGCTGCTGCACATAATCCCATGAATAAGGAAGTACCAAGTGCTACAATACTGCCTGGCAATGCTAAACCAATTACCAATGAAAGAATAACTGCTATTAAAATACCTGCTTGGCTAACTGAAATAAATCCTATTTTACTTTCTTCAACAGCTTTGTCTGCATTGAGTTCCTCTTGGCTATATTCATCAGAACCGCCTCTGTTTCTAATTGCATCTACAATATCGTGACCTAATGCAGTTCCTTGAGTGTGATACTGTGAACTTAAAGTGGACATAGCTGCCGCGAGCAATGACAATAGGAAAATGTATACGAACCATTCAGGAAGTGCTGTTGAAATGAATGTTGGAATGATTGAATCCATGTTTCCTCCAACATAATCAATTGCAATCTGTCCGAAATTCTGATAGAAGTATACATTAGATAATGAACCTACAATATAAGCGGTACAGGTCATTACAGCAATGAAGATAGCACCGATTAAAAGTGATCTGTGTAACTCTTTGTTGGATTTTACAGTCATGAATCTTACTGCAAGCTGTGGTTGAGCTAATGCACCGATACCTACACCCATAATGGTTGTGGTTACAAGAGACCACCAGAATGGACTTCCAAGTGATGGGAAACTTGTCCAACCTGTACCCCCTTCGGCGATAGCATCAGGAGGATAAAGATGAGCCATATTTGTAAGTGCAGTATTCGCTTCGGTAACACCGCCTAATACCCAGTAAATGAATACAAGCAATATTATCATACCTACAAACATGATTGTTCCTTGCAATGCATCGGTATACATAACACCTTTTAAACCACCGAACAATACATAAGCACAAATTACAACTGCAAGCACTAAAAGTGCCAAATTAAAGTCAAGCATCAAAGAACTTTCCATAAATCTTGCTGCACCAATAAGAACTACAGCCGCATAAATAGGCATAGCACAGAAGATTAAAATTCCACTAAAGTACTGTATGAATTTACTATTGAATCTACGGCCTAAAAACTCTGGGAATGTAAGGGATCCAAGATTTTTACCCATTCTACGAGTTCTTTTACCAAAGAATACAAATGCTATGAAAACCCCTACAAAAATATTTAAGAATACGAGCCATAGTATACCCATACCGTATTTACCTGCAACCCCTCCGAAACCGACTATAGCTGCAGTGGAAATGAAAGTAGCCCCATAACTTAATGCCATGATATACGGGTGAGTTTCCCTACCTGCAATCATAAAGTCTTCAGAGGAATTGGTTCTTTTCCAAGCAAGGTATCCGACATACCCTACCATAAAAAAATAAACAATAAAAACTATTCCTAATAAAAAGTAATTCATTCAAAAACCTCTAAATAAAGATTAATATTAAAAATAATAATTTAATAATAATTTACACATTAATTTTTAATGAATATTATATATAAATTTTTTTAGAAATTGTTAAAAAATATATGGAACCTTATTAAGTCTTAATATGGTTAATAAATTGACAAAATAGAATATTTTGTAAAATAAAAACTAAATTGTGCAGAAATGAACAAAAAATATACAATTTTGACATTAAAAAGAATTTTTAAACTAGTAAATATATTAATGATTAAAAATAAACTTAATAATGTTATTAAATTATAATTTTTTGAAACAAATGTTATTGAAAAATAATTTTATATTTTTAAGAGATTTTGAATTCGTTATATAATTTAATATTAACTAAATAATTACTCAAAAGACATATTGAATCATTGGAGAAATTATATGATTTGGAATGAAAAAGCAGAATGTATGGATAGGGAAGAAAAAGAGGAAATGCAACTTGCCCTATTCCAGCAACAAGTAAAAAGAGTATATGAAAATGTGCCATTCTACAAGAAAAAGTTTGATGAAGCAGGATTCCATCCGGATGACTTGAAAACTCTTGATGATGTCAGCAAAATACCATTTACAACCAAGGCAGATTTAAGGGAAGCTTACCCATTCGGATTATTTGCTGTACCGGATGATGAGATTATAGAGATCCACAGTACCTCTGGAACCACTGGAACCCCTGTTGTATCCGGATATACACAAAAAGACATTGACATTTGGGGAGAATGTACTGCAAGAGCTATTGCTATGGCTGGAGGAGACAAAAACTCAAAAATCCAAAATTCATATGGATACGGATTATTCACAGGAGGATTTGGAATCGACCACGGTGCAAAGGCAATGGGTGCAACAGTCATACCAATGTCTTCAGGAAATACTGCAAGACAATTGAAGATTATGGAAGATTTCCAAAGTGATATTCTCACTTGTACTCCATCTTATGCAATGTATTTAGCAGAATCCCTTGAAAAAGAAGGATTCGATGCAGAAAGCATCAGTTTGCATGCAGGTATTTTTGGAGCTGAGATGTGGACTGAAGAAATGAGACACAGCTTAGAGGAAAAACTCGGAATCACTGCACATAACATTTATGGATTGACTGAATTGATGGGACCTGGAGTCTCTACCGAATGTGAATACCAAACAGGATTGCATATTCAAGAGGATCACTTCTATCCTGAAATCATCGACTCTGAAACTGGAGAAACTCTTGAAGATGGACAAAAGGGAGAATTGGTCTTAACCAACCTTACAAGAGAAGGAATGCCAGTTATCAGATTCAGAACAAAAGACATCACTGCACTTAGAAGAGATGAATGTCCTTGCGGAAGAACCACTGTGAGAATGGATAGAATCACTGGTAGAAGCGATGACATGTTGAAAATCAAAGGAGTGATGGTTTACCCATCTCAAATTGAGGCTGCTATCTTGCAAATTGAAGGATTAACTGCAAACTATCAAATTCATGTATCAAGACCAAAAACTCTTGACGAAATAGAAGTTAAAGTGGAAACTTCACCGGAAGTCTTCTCTGATGAAATGAAGAAGATTGAAGAATTTGAAAGAAGAATTGCAAGGAAAATCCAAAGCGCTATTGGAATCAGTGTAGATGTAACTTTAGTAGAACCTGAATCCTTGCCAAGAAGTGAAGGAAAAGCTATTAGAGTTATTGATGAGAGGAACTTTGATTAGTTGAACTTGAATAAACATACTTATTTTAATTATTAGAAAGTGATAACATGAGTGTAAAACAACTTTCCGTATTTCTTGAAAACAAAGAAGGAAAATTAAAAAAAGCTGTTAATGCAATGTCACAAGCAGGAGTAAACATTAGAGCTCTTTCCATTGCAGACAGTTCCAAATATGGAATCTTAAGATTAATTGTCTCAGACAATGAAACAGCAATTAAAGCTTTGAAAGAAGAAAAATTCACAGTTAAGGAAACTGATGTAATTGTTGTAGGAGTTAAAGACGAGCCTAACGGGCTTAACAGCATGCTTGAAATCCTTGAAAAGAAAAGCATTAATGTTGAATACCTTTATGCATTCGTCAGCTCTAAAACCGAGGAAGCTATAGTTGTTGTTAAAATCGAAAACTATGAAGACGGTGTAAAAGCATTGAAAGATGCAGATGCCAACCTCTTATCCAAAGAAGATTTAGCCGAATTGTAAATCTTCTTATTTTCTCTTTTTTTAAAACTTTACTTTTTTAATTTTGCTATTTTCAGATTTTTTTTATTATTTGTTTTTTATTTGCATATCTTTATCCTTTAATTGTTTTTTCTTGATTAATTTAAAAAAATTAATAATATGAAAATAAGATAAAAATAGCCTAATAAAATAAAAATAAGAAAAAATATAACTAAAAAGGACAAAATAAGAAAAAAACAAATAAATAAAATAAAAATAAGAAAAAATATAACTAAAAAGGACAAAATAAGTAAAAATAGTTTAATAGAAAAATAAAATATTCTATTAATTAAAAATTAAAATTCTTTAAGCAATTCAACGATTTCCTCTCTGCCATATCCTAATTTAACAAGAATAGCTTTGAGACTGTCAGAATCATCCCACTTAACTTCTTTCCATGCTTTAAAATCGTTTCTGATAATTGCATTGATTACTAATTGCATAGTAATGAAGTCATCACTTTCAACTACCATTAAAGCATCTTTTTTATTGAACTTTCCATCCGGATCCACTAAATCGTATTTGCCGGTTTCTGTATCTAATTTCATTATTGCGCTATCAATTTTAAAAGGCATTTTAACACCACATAAGATAAATAAGAAAGAATGATGGAGAAAATCTCCATAAAAACTTATAAAAAATCTAAATATTTGCTATATGATCATTTAATGATTTCACTTTTAATTCATTCTCTTTAACAGCTTCAATCGCATTTAAAGCAGCTCTTGCTCCTGCTAAAGTAGTCACATAAGGAATTCCAAGTTCAATAGCTAAACGTCTAATGGTATAACCATCTTTGGAAGCCTGTTCACCATGAGGAGTGTTGATGATCATATCAATCTTTCCATCTAAAATAGCTTCCTTGATGTTAGGGGTTCCTTGGGAAACTTTTTTGATTCTTGTAATAGGAACATCGAATATAGCATTAGCTGTACCTTTTGTAGCAAATATATTGAATCCTAAAGCATGAGCTTTTTCAGCTATAGGCTGGATTTTCTTTTGGTCCTGTTCCCTTACACTAATCAAGAGATTTCCTTCCTTAGGCAAGTCCATACCTGCTGAAAGCTGTGACTTGTAGAAAGCAAGACCGAAGTTCTCATCTACACCAATACTTTCACCAGTGGATTTCATTTCAGGACCTAAGATACTGTCGGATTCTGTTAATTTCAAGAATGGGAACACAGATTCCTTAACAGCTACGTGATTGATCTTAATCTCTTTAGTTAAATTAAAGTCTTTGAGTTTTGCACCCATCATCAATGAGGTTGCAACTTTTGCAAGAGGAACACCAATAGCTTTACTTACAAATGGAACTGTTCTACTTGCTCTTGGGTTAGCTTCAATGATGTAAACTTTTTCTTCATCCAATTTAACTGCATATTGAATGTTCATCAATCCAATAACATCTAATTCCAAAGCCAATTTTCTTGTATTTTCCCTAATGACTTCAAGCAAATGTTCTGGAATAGTTTGAGGAGGTATTACACATGCAGAGTCACCAGAGTGAACACCTGCTTCTTCAATGTGTTCCATAATACCTGCAATGAATACATCTTCACCATCACATAAGAGGTCTACATCAAGTTCAACAGCATCTTCCAAGAACTTGTCTACAAGGATAGGATGTTCTGGGGAAACCTTTACCGCTTCCTTCATATATTCTTCAAGTTCTTCTACACAGTAAACGATTTCCATTGCTCTTCCACCGATAACATAGGATGGGCGAACAAGAACTGGGAATCCGATTCTTTCAGCTGCTTCTCTTGCTTCATCAAAGGAATTAGCCAATCCATAAGGAGCTTGACGAATATTCAAATCGTTAAGCACTTCAGTGAATCTTTCCCTGTCTTCAACTCTGTCAATGCTTTCATATGGAGTACCGAAGATTTTGACTCCTGCTTTTGCAAGAGGGACAGATAGGTTAATTGAAGTTTGACCACCGAATTGAACGATTACACCTTCAGGTTCAACTTGTTCAATGATTCCCATAATGTCTTCAAAGGTTAATGGTTCGAAGAACAGTTCATCTGAAATGTCATAATCAGTACTTACAGTTTCAGGGTTGTTGTTTACAAGGATAGTTTCAATTCCTTGATCTTTTAATGCGAGAGAGGAGTGTACACAACAGTAATCGAACTCAATACCTTGTCCAATTCTAATTGGACCTGCACCAATAATCAAGATTTTCTTGTTATCTGTTTTAATGAGCTCATTACCTTTGTCATAACTACTGTAATAATATGGAGTTTTTGCTTCAAACTCTGCTGCACAGGTATCTACCATTTTATAGGAAGGCTTGATGTCAAACTTATCAAGAAGTGCTTTTACATCTTCTTCTTTAATTCCTGCGAGTTTTGCAAGAGTGAAGTTAGAGAATCCTAATTTTTTAGCCTTAAGCAAGAATTTTTCATCTTCAAGTGCTTCTTTTGTTACTTGCTTTTCAAACTCTACTATGTTTTCGATTTTGTATAGGAAGAATGCATCCATTTTGGAAAGTTCTGCAAGTTCTTCTACACTTCTTCCATCTTTTATAGCGGAGTACATGTGGAATAATCTTTCATCAGTAGGATTTGCTAAATTATCTTCAGTGTATTCTAAATATTCAAATCCGTGCAATCCAATATCCAAGGAACGAATAGCCTTTTGAATAGCTTCCTCATAGGTTCTACCAATAGCCATTACTTCCCCGGTCGCTTTCATTTGAACTCCGATTTTTCTGTCAATTCCTTTGAACTTGTCAAATGGCCATCTTGGGATTTTCACTACGATATAATCGATGGATGGTTCAAATGAAGCAGGAGTTTCCTTAGTAATGTCATTTCTGATTTCATCTAAAGTGAGTCCAAGCGCTACTTTTGAAGAGATTTTTGCAATTGGGTAACCTGTTGCCTTAGATGCAAGTGCACTACTTCTACTTACACGAGGGTTTACCTCAATGATCTTATATTCATTGGTTTCAGGGTTTAAAGCGAATTGGATGTTACATCCACCATTAATTCCCAAGTTTCTAATGATCTTGATGGAAGCGTCCCTTAATCTTTGGCATACTTCATCATTAAGGTTTTGAATAGGAGCAACTACAATACTGTCTCCTGTATGTATACCCATTGGGTCCACATTTTCCATGTTACATACAATGATACAGGTATCGTTCTTATCCCTCATAACCTCAAATTCGATTTCTTTCCATCCAAGAACGGATTCATCGATTAAAACTTGGTTAATGTAACTCATGTCAAGACCATGAGTTGTAACTTCGATAAGCTCTTCCTTATTATGAGCCACTCCACCACCAGTACCTCCTAAGGTGAATGCTGGACGTACAATTACAGGATAACCGATTTCCTCAACAGCCTCTAAAGCCTCTTCAACAGATTCCACCGCATGACATTTAGGAATAGGTTCATCTAACCTATCCATAAAGTTAGCGAACAAGTCTCTGTCTTCCACATCTGCAATGGTTTGAACATCAGAACCAATAACCTTAATGCCTTCCAAAAGACCAAGTTTTCCGAGTTCAGTTGCAATGTTTAAACCGGTTTGTCCACCCATAGTAGGCAAAATAGCATCAATATTCTCTTTTTCAATTATCTGAGCAACAAGTTCCGGAGTCAACGGTTCAGTATAGACAGTGTCTGCCATATCCATATCTGTTTGAATGGTAGCAGGGTTACTGTTTACAAGAACAGTTTCCAATCCCTCTTCTCTAAGTGATTTACAAGCTTGAGAACCAGAGTAGTCAAACTCAGCAGCCTGACCAATCTGAATAGGTCCAGAACCAATTATAAGCACTTTTTTAATATCCTCATCAACAGGCATATTATCCTCTCTCAATCCACATTAAAGTAATAATTTTATAATTTTTAAAATTTTAATAATTTAATAATCAAATAAACATAATCAATTAAATACAATGAAATTCAAATCCTAGTACTCCTTAATCATATTTCCAAATTCTTCAAACAAGACTCTTGTATCATTTGGACCTGGGCCAGATTCAGGGTGGTATTGGATAGTTCTTAAAGGCAATTCCTTATGCAAGAATCCTTCAGGAGTACCATCGTTTAAGTTTATTTGGGTCAATTCCAAATCGGTTCCTTTCAATGAATCTGGATCTATAGCGAATCCATGATTTTGAGAAGTGATGAACACTTTTCCAGTTTGCAAGTCTTTTACTGGCTGATTTGCTCCCCTGTGACCAAATTTCATTTTATAGGTTGTTGCACCAAATGCCTTTGCAATTACATGCTGTCCCATACAAATACCAAATACTGGGAACTTATTAATTAATTTTCCCACATTTGAAATTGTGTCAGTTAATCTTTCTGGGTTTCCAGGACCCGGAGATACCATAAGTCCATTTACACCATAATCCAAAATGGTTTGATAATCAGTATCGTAAGGGAATAAAGCAACACCAATATCATTTTCCAAGAAACAATTTATGATATTCTTTTTAACACCACAATCAAGAATAGCTACAGTCTTATCAAAGTCTCCGAAAGTCTTTACTTCAGGAGTTGACACTAAAGGAACCAAGTCTAAATCGATAATGCTTTTATGCTCTTGAGCACGAGCTACAAGTTCATCATCATCAATCTCTTCAGTAGCGAGTGCTGCTTTTAGAGAACCTTTTTCACGAATCTTCAAAGTCAAGTCTCTTGTATCTATATCTTCAATTCCTGGTACCTTAAATTCTTTCAAGAAATCATCTAAAGTCTTTTTAGTACCAAAATTGGATAATTTCTTACAAGCTTCTCTCACTACAAAACCTTCAACCTGTACCTTATCGGATTGATACCATTCTTCACTGACTCCGTAGTTACCTTCCAAAGGATAAGTTGACATCAATATTTGTCCTTTGAATGACGGATCAGTAAGCGCTTCGGTATAACCAGACATACCGGTTGAGAAAGCAAGCTCACCTACAGTTACGGTTTCATAACCAAAGGCTTCACCTTTTAGAACAGTTCCATCTTCTAAAGCTAATTTTGCTTCATTTCCCATATTTTCACCATTT